>Ga0310695_10000323_pt1 | contig 127633 bp, 145 predicted proteins | sample RumenRJG_04DNA_FD_203882 | JGI IMG/M metagenome (GOLD analysis project Ga0310695, IMG submission 203882) | Bovine rumen microbial communities from Lethbridge, Alberta, Canada - RJG_04 (v2) (version 2) | ecosystem: Host-associated > Mammals > Digestive system > Stomach > Rumen | place: Canada...
ATCGGAGAACAGATTCATGACCAACGGATACAACGACGCATCACTGGGAGCACTCATCAGAAGGATAAAGGACAAGGCTTCGAGCGCCGGTCGCGAGATAGTCCTGGTGCCTCCCAAGGATACGTCGCAGCTGTGCTCGAAATGCGGAAGCATGGTGAAGAAGGATCTCGGCGTGAGGACACACGTATGTCCTCACTGCGGGTACACGGAGGACCGGGACGTGAATGCATCCCGGAATGTGTTCCAACGTGCCCTCAGGCTGAAGATCCAAGGGATGGGCCGGCCATCCCTGTCCCGGTAAGGGACGGAATAGCCGGGCGCCCCGAGGTGCACCGGCACAGTAGTGCGACAGTCATCTCGTTGATAACTGTCGAACTCGGGTTGAAATCAAGCCTTGCTGCGGCAGACCAGCACGGGGCAGTTGGCGAGCCTGACTACCTTTTCGGCAACGCTGCCCATGACGATCCTGCTGAAGCCGGTGCGTCCGAGGGTTCCGGTGACCAGTAGGTCGTAGTCGGCGGTGGCCTCCACGATCTTCACGGCTGGGTTGCCTGCCACGGTCTTGGTCTCGAAGCTGATGCCTGCCTCGGTGGCCTTGGCGGTCACGTACTCCAGGATGTTGTCGCAGATCTGCTTCATGTAGTCCACTTCGTCAGCGACCTCCTTGACGGCGGCCACGTTTCCGTATCCTCCGGGATCGAAGACAGAGAGAGCGGTGAGGGTGGCCCCGGTCTCCTTAGCCAATGCGACCGCGGTGTCCACGGCGATCTTGTTGCTCTCGCTTCCGTCGACTGCTACGAGAATGTGCTTAAACATAGGTTGGAAATCTCGTTCCACACGTTTAAAGGATTTTACGAAAACGGTCCCCAACCTCCCTCCGCTGAGGCTTTTCCCGGCCGGGCCACCGCGCGGGAACGTTCGCGTGTATCTGTGCGCCCTCCTTATTATTTATACCTTAAACGATTGGCGGAATCAATACAAGGTGATCGAATGCATTTGAACGCAGAGCTTTACGTCAAGGATCTCCCCGGACAGCTGGTGGGCTCCCTCGAACCCATCTCCATGGTGGACGGGAACATCATCGGAGTCGTGCACGACCGTGAGAAAATCGTCAACCAGAGGATCCTCGTGAGCGTTACCTTCGAGGTGGCGAACTCCAAGAAGCTCGACGAACTCAAATCCATCTGGAAGTCCAGGGACATCTTCATCTCCAAGATCGGTTCCGTCTACGAGACCCTCACCAGCGAGTTCATGCTGGTCGGGGCCTTCAACGCCACCTACATCGAGAACCTCATCGACGAGGTATCCAAGATAGTCCATCTGGAATCCACCGACATAGCTTACTCCTCCGACAACCACTACAAGGACAAGCGCACCGCCATGATCACCGCCGAAGTGCGCACCGAGGAGGACCTCGACAAGCTCGACGAGTTCTTCGCCGACGCCTCCGAGAAGGACGACATGATATACATCAGGGGGCTCTGAAATGAGGATCTTCCTGTCGGGATTCGGAACCGTCGGCCAGGGATTCGCGGAGGTCATCAAGAGGCGCCGCGACTTCTTCGAGGATAAGTACGGGGAGCAGCCCGTCGTCGTCGGAGTCATCGACTCCAAGACCTTCGCCGTCGACCAGAAAGGCCTGGACCTCGACAGGCTCGTGGCCAGGAAACAGGAGAAGAAGGGTGTGGGCGACGAGACCTACACCGATGCCCTCGCCGTCATGGACTCGGTCAAATACGACCTTCTGATCGAGGTCTCCCCCACCGACGTCGAGACCGGCGGCACCGGACTGAAGACGATCAGGCACGCACTCGAGTGCGGAAAGGACGTCATCACCGTCAACAAGGGTCCCCTGGCACTTCACTTCCACGACCTCATCGCACTCGCCAAGAAGAACGGATGCAAGTTCCGCTTCGAGGGTTCCGTCGGAGGCGCGATGCCCATCATCAACCTCTGCCACGAGAACCTCAAGGGGGAGAAGATCTCCTCCATCCGCGGTATCTTCAACGGTACCTGCAACTACATCCTCAGCAAGATGGACAACGGACAGCCCTTCGAGCAGGCGCTCAAGGAAGCGCAGCAGCTCGGCTATGCCGAGACCGACCCCACCAACGACGTCGAAGGATATGACGCGGCCACCAAGGTCGTCATCCTCGCCAACTCGGTCTTCCACAGGGACGTATCCTTCAAGGACGTCAAGATCACCGGTATCACGGGCATCACCCCCGACGCCATCGCCCAGGCCAAGTCCCACAACATGGTCATCAGGCTGGTCGGGGAGATCACCGAGACCCGTCTCGAGGTCGCACCCCGTCTGATTCCCATCGGACACCCTCTCAGCATCTCGGGAACCCTCAACATCGCCCAGATCGACGCCGACCTGGCAGGACCCATAACCATCACAGGCCGCGGAGCGGGAAAGATCGAGACCGCCTCGGCCATCCTCAGCGACCTCATCGCCATCATGAGCATGAGGCTGTGAAACCACAAACAAAAGGAAGCACCAACATGACCGCCAACATCAACACCAAGATCGTTGTGACCCTGGTCGGGAAAGACCACGCGGGTATCATCGCAGCAGTCTGCAGCTACTTCGCAGAGAACGACATCAACATCCTCGACCTCAGCATGACCACCGTCGACGAATTCATCAACATGATGATGATCGTCGACGTCGCGAAATACAAGAAGACCTTCCCCGGACTGGTCAACGACCTCGATGCCGTCGGCGAGAGGGTCGGATGCAAGGTCACCGCGCAGAAGGCGGAGATCTTCAACATGATGCACAGGATTTGATCCCCATGCTCGACATCACGGAGATCCTCGAGACCAACCAGATGGTCATGTCGGAGAACCTCGACGTGAGGACCATCACCATGGGAATCTCTCTCCTGGACTGCATGACCCCCGACCTGGACCAGCTGTGCCAGAACATCTACGACAAGATCACGACCTGCGCCAAGGACCTGGTCAGGGTGGGCGACGAGATCGCCCTCGAGATCGGAATCCCCGTCATCAACAAGAGGGTGTCCGTCACCCCCATCGCCATCGTCGGCTCCAGCGCCTGCAAGACCCCCGCGGACTTCGTGAAGATCGCGGAGACCCTGGAGAAGGCCTCGCAGAAGATCGGCGTCAACTTCCTCGGAGGCTACTCCGCCCTCGTCCAGAAGGGAATGAGCAAGGCGGACAGGCTCCTCATCGAATCCATCCCCGAGGCACTCTCCAAGACCGAGCACATCTGCAGCTCCATCTCCCTCGGCTCCACCAAGACCGGTATCGACATGGATGCCGTGAAGCTCATGGGAGAGATCGTGGTCAAGACCGCCAAGGCCACCGAGGACCGCGACTCCATCGGCTGCGCCAAGCTCGTGGTGTTCTGCAACCCCACCGACGACAACCCCTTCATGGCCGGTGCTTTCCATGGAGTGACCGAGGGCGACACCGTCATCAACGTCGGTGTCAGCGGACCCGGTGTCGTCAGGCACGCACTCTCCAAGATCCACGGCGAGAACTTCGAGGTCCTCTGCGAGACCATCAAGAAGACCGCCTTCAAGATCACCCGTGTCGGTCAGCTCGTCGCCAAGGAAGCTTCCAAGAGGCTCAACGTTCCCTTCGGTATCGTCGACCTCTCCCTGGCCCCCACCCCCGCCGTCGGAGATTCCATCGCCGACATCATCCAGGAGATGGGAATGGAATACTGCGGAGCGCCCGGAACCACCGCCGCCCTCGCCATCCTCAACGACCAGGTCAAGAAGGGAGGAATCATGGCCTCCTCGTACGTCGGAGGTCTCAGCGGAGCGTTCATCCCCGTCACCGAGGACAGCTCCATGGCCAAGGCCGCAGACATCGGCGCCCTCACCCTCGAGAAGCTCGAGGCCATGACCTGCGTCTGCTCCGTCGGTCTCGACATGATCGCCATCCCCGGCGACACCTCGGCGTCCACCATCTCCGGCATCATCGCCGACGAGATGGCCATCGGAATGATCAACCAGAAGACCACCGCGGTAAGGGTCATCCCCGTCATCGGCAAGAAGGCCGGCGACGAGATCGAGCTCGGAGGTCTCCTCGGAAACTCCAAGATCATGCCGGTCAACCCCTACGGCTGCGCCGACTTCATAAACCGCGGCGGAAGGATCCCCGCCCCCGTTCACAGTTTCAAGAACTGAAAAGGCTGGCACAGGGATGTGCCAGCCATACCTTTTTTTTTTAGAATTTAGTGCCCAGTTCGAAGGCCCTGTCGAGCACCGAATCGTCGGCGAACTCGCCCGCCGGCAGGAACCAGGAAGTGTAGGTCAGGGTGCCCACGGGCTCGCACAGGAAGTGCTGCGCCATGATCTTCTGATACTCCGCCGCCTCCTTCTCGGCGGCGGTGTCATCGGCCCCGGCGGTCACGATGGTGGCCACCTTCTTCCCCTGAGGGAATGTCGATGAGGAGTTCTCGTCGAGGAAGCAGAAGTACCTGTCGAAATAGGTCTTGAACAGCCCGTTCACATGGTTGAAGTTGATCGATGTAACGTGAACGATGCCTTCGCATCCGCGGATTTCCTCCAGAAGCGGGGTGATACCGTCCTTGATTACGCAATGGCATCCGTTCTTCTTGCATGCCTCGCAGTTCTGGCATTGATTTACCGGCCCCAGATCGTTGAGGAGGACGATCTTCACTTCCTTACCTGCCTCGGTTATGCCTTCGGCAACCTTCTCGGCGATCCTACGTCCGAAACCGCCCTCGCGCGGAGATGATACGACCACGATTATGCTCATGGGGACAGAATGGTGTTGATGATATAAAGAATTGAAAAATCTAATCACAAAAAAGTGATAAAGGGTTGTTTTACCCCTTGTGGGGTAGAGAATGCCGTAAAGATGCTTAGGTGGGGGCTGAGGGATTTGAACCCCCATAGGCGGGTTTCCACCACGGGAGGAGCTACCTCCCATGAAATTAATGAGTCATCGCTCCAGTTATTCATCATAACTCAGCAAACTCATTCAAATCACGCTCATAACTGGAGCCCGCTAGTCTACCAGGTTAGCCTAAACCCCCAATTAGTGCACTGAGAGCGTCAGTGTCACTTCTTGCGCATCTTTGCTGCTCTCTTTCTTCTTCTCATTTTCTTCTTGCGCCATTTCCAACGCTGGTTACCGCGTTTCTTCCAGGCGCGTGAGCCTCTCTTCATGATCCTTCCTCTTTTGTTGCCTCACGGCAGACGGACTCTTGGCGGGCCCGTCGGGACTTTCGGTTCCTTATTAGGGGACTTTCGAACCCGAGGCGTCTGGCTTAGAAGGCCAGCGCTATATCCTGGCTAAGCCACGGGCCCTGCAAGTCCCCATTAACTCCTATCATTTAAATGTTCCCGATACTCAGATGAGCATCGCGATGACCTTGGTATACTCCTGGATGTATTCGTAGACGGTCTTTCCTCCGGTGACGATCAGGATTCCCTCGACCAGACAGATAAGACCCAGGACCAGCAGAATGGGCCACAGGTTCAGGATCTTTCCTATCAGCATGGCGAGCTTCTCGAGGAAGTTGAGAATCATGAACGCGAAGGCACCGGCGATGACCGACACGATGATCCTCGGGTAGGTCTCCGCAAGGAATGCGAAGTCTCCGGTGAGGGTTCCGAGGAAGACGTAGGTGACGACCATCACGACCACGGCGATGATAATCGCCAGATCGGTGTCACGGAAGGGCCTAATCACCAGTGCGAATCCGGCGAGAATGATTAACAGCGAGTCGAAGAACGGCCAATTCGAATAATTGGTTCCGGTAAGGGCGATCATCACGACACCGGCGATGAATCCCAGGATCATCAGCGCTTTGTATGAGCCAGCATCCTTGTCCTTGCGGTACATGTGCACGATAAGGATGGACAGCAAGCCGCCGACGAACAGCATGACTTCGGGCAATCCGATATCCATGAGACCGTTATCGTGTTGTAGATATTAAAAAAGAGGGGGGAGGCGCCCCCCAAGCATGGAGAAATAACCGGGCCCGGCCCGGGTAAAAGATTTGGAGGTCGGCAGATGGCGTACTGCCTTAGAACATGATAGTAGGTCGAAGTATTTAAAGTCATGGATATAGCATCCATCCATCATTATCCATCCATCCTTAGTTTACTAAATCTGCATATGGGCAGGAAATCACGGAAAACCTAAGTAAAACGCTGAACGACCCCCTCAAAATCCCACATGCCGTTTTATAAGATGTTACCTTTCTGAAATCAATACGAGGTTTCGTAATGATTAATTATACAATCCTGGCAGTAGTGATTGCGTATTTCGTCATCGTCATCGCAGTCGGATACTACTTCTACCACAAATCCACGACCCTGTCCGATTACATCCTCGGCGGGCGCTCGCTGAACCCTTACGTCACAGCGCTCTCCGCCCAGGCCTCGGACATGAGCAGCTGGCTGCTCATGGGTCTGCCCGGAGCGGTCTATGCACTCGGTCTGGGAGAGGCCTGGATCGGAATCGGTCTCGCCATCGGTTCCTACGGTGCATGGCTGATCATCGCCAAGAGGCTCAGGGTCTACACCGAGGTCTCCCAGAACTCCCTTACCCTCTCCTCCTTCTTCACCAACCGTTACAAGGATGAGAAGGGTCTGCTCAGGGATGTCAGCGCAATCATCATCCTGGTGTTCTTCGTCGTCTACGTCGCATCCGGATTCGTCGGAGCCGGAAAGGTGTTCACCATCATCCTTGGCCTCTCCGAGAACGACAAGAACATCGCCATCATCGTGGCCGCCGCTGTCATCGTCGCCTACACCTTCCTCGGAGGATTCAAGGCTGTCTGCTGGACCGATATGCTTCAGGGAATGCTCATGGTCATCGCGCTGGTCGTCGTGCCCATCGCCGCAATCGTCACCCTCGGAGGCTGGGGTGAGGTAACCGCTATCTGGGACAACCCTCTTTACGGACTCCCTGAGCACTTCACCAGCCTCATGTATGACGGCGGAGAGAAGATCACGCTGATCGCGATCGTGTCGCTGCTGGCATGGGGTCTCGGTTACTTCGGAATGCCCCACATCGTCGTCAGGTACACCGCTATCAAGAACCCCAACGACCTCAAGATCTCCAGGCGTGTCGCCACTATCTGGATTGTGGTAAGCCTCGCCTGCGCATGTCTCGTTGGACTTATCGGAAGGGCCTGGGCAACCGACCCCAGCACCCTAGCTGGAGGCAATGAGACTATCTTCATCGCCATGGCCGGAGCCCTGTTCACCACCGTCATCGCCGGTATCATCTACGCCGCCATCCTCGCGGCTGTCATGAGCACCGCCGACTCCCAGCTGCTCGTCGCATCCTCCGCCGTCGCCAACGACCTCTACAAGAGGTTCGGAAAGAAGGGCAGGGAGATGAGCGACTCCCAGCTCATGTGGCTCTCCAGGCTCGTCGTCGCGATCGTTGCTATCGTCGCGGCCATCATGGCACTCAGCGGTAACGCCACCATCATGAAGCTCGTGTCCTACGCATGGGCCGGATTCGGTGCCGCCTTCGGACCCCTCGTGCTGATCTCCCTCTTCTGGAAGAGGGCCAACGCCAAGGGTGCCCTGGCCGGAATGATCGTCGGATTCATCACCGTCATCGTCTGGAACACCTGCCTCATCGGCGGAGGTATCATCGGCGGCGGAAGCTACTGCATCTACGACACCGGCCTCTATGAGCTCGTGCCCGGATTCGTGTTCTCCCTCCTCGCCATCATCCTGGTGAGCAAGTTCACCGAGGAGCCCTCCCAGGAGATCCTCGACGAGTACCAGGAGTACGAGGCCGAGATGAAGAGACTCGAGACCGAGTGAAAACATTTAACCGGCCCTTCGGGGCCGACCTTTACTTTTTACAATTTTCAGAAAAAGGGGATGCAGGGTACGGCATGGCTCCGTACCCCGCTTTAGGGTTTCACATCATGCTGAGCACGAGGTCGGAGTACTCGACGGGGTCGTCGAGGGGCTGACCGGCCATCAGGCAGGCCTGGCCGTACATGACCTTGACGATCTTGGCGGCGCGCTCCTTGTCGTTCTCGATGGCATTCTGAAGGGATTTGAAGGCATCGGCCTCGGAGTTGAGCTCGAGCACGCGCTCCGCCCTGAGTCCGGGACCTTCGCCGGCTCCGGGCATCTCCTTGAAGTACTTCTCCATCTCGAAGGTAATGCCTCCCTGGGTGGAGAGCAGGACCGCGTGGTTCTTCAGCTTGTGGGAGATCTTGACGGCCTTGACGGAATCGCCGAGGGTCTCCTTGGCGAAGTCGATGACGGCCTTGAACTCCTCGTCCTTCTTCTCGGCCTCCTTCTTCTCGTCCTCGCTCTCGATTCCGAGGTCGTCGGAGGTTACGTTGCAGAAGTCCTTCTCGCTGTAGTTCCTGAGGGTGTTGGCGACGAAGGTATCGATCTCGTCGGTGAAGACCAGGACGTCGTAACCCTTCTCGGTGACGGGTTCCACCTGGGGAAGGTTCTTGGCGTGGGCGGCCGACTCGGCGGTCACATAGTAGATCTTCTTCTGATCCTCGGGCATGGCCGAGACGTACTGTGCCAGCGATACCATCTTGTCCTCCTTGACGGAGCTGAACTGCAGAAGGTCCTTGAGCAGATCGGCCTGTGCGCCGTACTGGTCCACGACACCGTATTTGATCTGCTTGCCGAAGCTCTTCCAGAACTCGGCGTACTTCTCGGGCTCGTCCTTCATGAGGCGCTCGAGGTCCGCCTTAATCTTCTTGGTCAGGTTGCCGCCGATCATCTTCAGCTGGCGGTCGTGCTGCAGGACCTCACGGGAGACGTTGAGACTGAAATCGGGCGAGTCGACGACTCCGCGCACGAAGCGGAAGCAGTAGGGCAGGAGGTCGGCGCACTTATCCATGATAAGGACGCCGTTGCTGTAGAGCTGGAGTCCGGGCTGGAAGTCCCTGGTGTAGAAGTCGTAGGGTGCCTTGGAGGGGATGAACAGCATCGCCTTGTAGGTGACGTTTCCCTCAACGTTGACCCTGACCACGGAGACGGGGTCCTCGTAGTCGCGGAACTTGTCCTTGTAGAACTCGATGCACTTGGCATCATCGACCTCGGACTTGGGCTTCTGCCAGATGGGGACCATGCTGTTGATGACCTTGTCGACGTTGGTGGTGACGTAACCCTTCTTGGGCTCGCCCTTCTCGTCCTTCTCGCCGGTCTCCTTCCATTCGCTCTCCTCCACGACCATGTGGATAGGCCAGCGGATGTAGTCGGAGTACTTCTCGATGAGCTCCCTGAGCCTGTTGGTCTCCAGGAACTCGCTGTACTCCTCGCCGTCGGCGTCGGCCTTGATGTGCATGATGACGTCGGTTCCGACGGTCTCCTTCTCTCCGGGGGTGATGGAGTATCCGTCGACCCCGTTGCTCTCCCATACGCTGCACTCGCCGCTCACGGCTGCCTTGGAGACGACGGTGACCTTGTCGGAAACCATGAACGCGGAGTAGAATCCCACTCCGAACTGTCCGATGGCCTGGCTGTCGGCTCCCTCGTCGAGGGATTTCTTGAACTCCAGGGTTCCGCTGTGGGCGATGTAACCGAGGTTCTTCTCCATCTCCTCGGCGGTCATTCCGATACCGTTGTCGGAGACGGTGACGGTGCGTGCGTCCTTGTCCACGGAGACGTTGATCTTGAGGTCGTCCCTGTTGACTCCGAGGGACTGGTCGCTTAACGATTTGTAGTTGAGTTTGTCGATCGCATCCGATGCGTTGGAGATGAGTTCCCTGAGGAAGATCTCCTTGTGGGTGTAGATGGAATTAATCATCATATCCAAGATGCGTTTGGACTCTGTCTTGAATTGTTTCTTTGCCATTTTACAACCTCTTCTTGAGAGTTAATAGGTGTAGGAGTGTTTAAGCTTCTATATAAAATTTTCTCAACTAATGGTTACTATGGCATCTTCCCCCGAAGGAAAAGGGCCTCAGAACTTGATGAACGAGCCCGCGAGGATAAGGGCGACCAATATGGGACAGATCCACTTTATGAAGAATACATAGAGGGTCTTGGTCTTGAACTCGCCGTTCTTCTCTATCTCGTCTGTCACGACCTTGGTACCAATCACATGACCCACGAATATGCACATGAGGAAGGCGACGACAGGCATCAGGATGGTGTTGGAGACGTAATCGAAGATGTCCAGCAGATTCTTGCCGGCGATCTGGATGAAATCCAGCGGGCCGTATCCCAGGGCGATCAGGACACCCGCGGCGAAGGTGGGGATCATCACTATGGTGACCGCCCTGTTACGGGAGATCTTGTGGGAGTCCATTACGGTGGAGGCCACCGCTTCCAAGACGGAGACCGCGGAGGTTATGGCCGCGAAGGAGATCATGACGAAGAAGAGGATGGCGACGATCCTTCCCATGCCCATGCCTCCGAAGATGTGGGGCAGGGTGATGAATACGAGTCCAGCACCGCCCAAGATGTCCCCTCCCATGGAGGTGTAAGCCATGGGGATGATCATGAGTCCGGCGACGATGGCGACCGCGGTATCGATAATGATAACGGTGAGCGAGCAGCGCTCGATGTTCTCTTCGCTGCTCATGTAGGAACCGTAGGTGATCAGGATCCCCATGGCGATGGAGAGCGAGAAGAACGCCTGTCCCAGAGCTGCGATGAAGGTCTGTCCGTCGACGTCGCTCAGACGGAACTCGAAGTAGTATGCGACACCGTCCCCGGCACCCGGCAGGGTGAGGACATAGATGGTGAGCCCGACGAGAAGTACCAGGAAAATCGGCATGAAGATGATGCTGAATCTCTCGATACCCTTGGAGACTCCCAGATAGATGATGACCGCGACGATGATTGCGAACGCGGCGAAAGTGACGAGGCACTCGTATGAGCTGACGAAATCGCTGAAGACGGTAGCTCCGTCCGAGAGATCGAAACCGGCGCTGTAACCGAAGAGATATCCGAGCAGCCAGCCGCCGATGACGCAGTAATACGGCAGGATGATGGCGGGCACCCACGAACTCAGCATACCGATGATCCTGAACCTCTTGTCCAGCGAACCGTACGCCTCGATGGGGCTTCTCCTGGTCTTCCTTCCGATGGCGATCTCGGTGACCATCATGGTCAGTCCGAACAGGATGACGATCACGATGTAAATGAGGACGAAGGATCCTCCTCCGTGCTTGGCGGCCTCGGTAGGGAATCTCCAGATGTTTCCCAATCCCACTGCGGATGCGGCGGTGGCTATGATGAATCCCGTCTTACCGTTGAATAGGCCGCGCTCGGACATGTATTAACGGCCATGAGCCGCGACTATAAGACGTTGTCCCAAAACCGGACCGGACAGTATGCTGGACTTACAGGATAACGGCCGTGGGAGAACCCGACAGATTATTTTTAGAAGAAGTGGTGGACAGGGCGAGATTCGAACTCGCGACCTCTACAATGCCAATGTAGCGATCTTCCAACTGATCTACCTGCCCAGTGGATAAGTCCTTGATTTAATTGCCCTACATAAAGGTTTGGATAATCCCTTAGAACGGTGAAAAAACGGATCGCGTGAAAAGACCCAGATACTCACAGGATGTCCGTGAGTTTGGTCTGGTAGCGGTGCTCCTCACCCTCGATCTTGGTGGGATACTTGCCGTTGACGCAGGCGAGGCACAGGTCCGAGGCGGGGATGCCGATGGCCTCCACGAGTCCCTGGATGCTGATGTATCCGAGACTGTCGGCGCCGATGATCTCCCTGATCTCGTCGACGGTGTGCTTGTTGGCGATGAACTGCTCCCTGTTCTTCATGTCGATTCCATAGAAGCAGGGGGCGATGATGGGTGGGCTTCCGATGCGGACGTGCACCTCGGTGGCGCCGGCCTCCCTGAGCATGGTGACCAGCTTTTTGAGGGTGGTTCCCCTGACGATGGAATCGTCGATGATGAGGATCCTCTTGCCGTTGACGGTGCTCTTGATGGGGATCATCTTGGAGGAGACAGCCTTCTCCCTGGCCGCCTGGTCGGGAAGGATGAAGGTCCTCTCGGCGAACCTGTTCTTCATGAATCCTTCCTCGTAGGGAAGTCCGGACTCGATAGCGAATCCGATGGCGTGCGCACGACCCGAGTCGGGGATGGGCATCACGAGGTCTACGTCTGCGGGGTGCTCGCGGGCGAGGACCCTTCCGACATTCTTCCTGACCTCGTACACCTCGCGGCCGTCCATGACGGAATCGGGCCTGGCGAAGTAAACCCACTCGAAATAGCAGTGGGCGTAGGGGATGCGGTTGCTGGGAGCGTAGGACTTGACGATGTCCTTGGTGAGCTCGACGATCTCGCCGGGGACGACGTCCCTGACGACCTCTCCGCCCAGGGCGTATACCGCGGAGGACTCGGAGCAGATCATGTATCCGTCATCGAGCTTGCCGATGCAGAGGGGCCTGATTCCGAGGGGGTCCCTGATGCCGAAGAGCCTGCCGTTGATCATGAGGGAGAGTGCGTAGGCGCCCTCGATCTCGGACATGACGGCCTTGATGGCCTTGACAGGATCCTGGTCCTGTCCCATGCGGCGGCTGATAAGATTGATGATAAGTTCTGTGTCGGAGTCGGTCTGGAATGCCGCACCTTTTGCCATGTATGCGGCCTTCAGTTTCTCGTAATTGGTGAGGTCGCCGTTATGTGCCAGCGCGATCATTCCGAAGGCGGTGGTCATGATCATCGGCTGGGCGTTCATACTGCCCTTTCCGCCGGTGGTGGCATAACGTACGTGTCCGATTCCAACGTTTCCATTGAGGTTTTCAATCCGCTCTTTGGGAAGAGCGGTCTGGACCAGGCCGGCATCCTTGACGGTAGATATCGAATTACCGTCGAAAACCGAGATGCCTGCACTATCCTGTCCGCGGTGCTGGATAATCATCAGGGCCTTCTGAAGTCCTGCGACCACGTTGTGGCCGGCAGTGATACCGACCACACCGCAGTAGTGCCTCGGGCCCGACATTTAATCCCTTTTCACTCGTGGACTTTTGCCCAGGTGTAGGTTCTGATCCTTGCGGTCTTGCCGTATCCGCAGGAAGCGCAAATGCCCTTCCTGACGCTGTAAGAACGCTTTCCGCACCTGCGGCAGGGAATGTGGGTCTTGTGTTTGTTGTGCCTTCCCTGTGCTGCTGTTCCTGCTCCCATTTTTGAGTCTCCTTGAATCTTATATCCGTCCAGACGACGGAGAAACCACCGACCGTTTCATGTACGAAACCATAGGTCGATAGCCTTTACTGAAGTTGCCATAAGGCAAACAGTATAAAAGACTATCGCGCGCTCTTTTCTATATAGCAAAGTCAGACGAACGCTCCGATGGTGGGGGCGTCGAGGCGGTCCATATCGTAGAAGATGATGGCCTCGCGAATTCCCCTTGCGCCCATACCGGTACCGAAGAACTTGTCGAGAAGGGCGGCCCTCCACATGATATCCAATACTGCGGTAGCGAGACTTCCGTAATATGCGTTGGAAAGATCGTCCTCGTAACCGTTCTCTGCCATCAGATAGTAGACACTGCCCAGGAAGCTGTCCCTGCCGTTGAGCACGGAGATATAGTCCCTGAGCACCTTCTTGCCGTCGTCCTCCAGGGGCTGGAGCTTGATCTTGTCCGCGTCGGCGAATCCCTTGTGGTGGAACTCTCCGTCATTGCCGATCTCCATCCACTCGATGGTGTTGCCGTCGGCGTTGAACACGTTCCACGAGAGGTCCTCCGCCCCGTACACGGCCAGGTTGAGGAGGTCCTCGCTGGACAGGGAGTCCATGGAGGTCTCGCGGGCGGCCTCGGAGAGCTCGTCCATGTCGATCTTGCGGTCCTTCTTGGCACCGCTGATGTCGACCTGGGCCTCCATCTCGGCGAGATCCAGCAGCCTTCCCAGGAACATGGGGTCGGTGAAGCTCGAGAGGTTCTCGGAGACCGACATCCTGATGGCCGAGGGGTCGGACATGATGCCTGCCTCGCGGGCCTCGCTGTAGAACTCGTGGTAGACCTCGGTAGCCTCTGGGAGGGTCGCCTCGATCCGCTCCTGTGCGTTGGCCACCAGGACCTTCGCCTCCGTTATGGCGTCGACCCCCTTGCCGGTCCAGAGTCCGCGGCAGGACAGGTCGAGCTCGACCTTCACGTGGTCGGAGACGTAGATGTGGTAGGGAAACTGCTTGCAGTAGGTGGTGCGGTGGTCGTAGACGCGGCAGCGCCTCTCATCGTTGAGGAAGACGCAGGAACCGCGGTCATTCTTCAGGGCCAGGGCGAAATAGGGCTCGGGACCCTTGGCGCGGACCAGGCAGCGGGGGTGGTTCTTCTTGAAGAACGCCCTCTCGGCCGGGAGCACCTCGGGCTGGCAGAGGCAGCACATGCCGCATCCGTCGAGACATTCCGCCTTCTTCCCGGTCACTTCCGAATAGTCCACTTCGTAATTAGCCACAGATATCCCTGCCTATGGGCTCGCCGCACAGCTCGCCTTCGCTGACCTGTACCTGGCCCCTGATTATAACGGTGTCGGGGAAAACCGCACGCATTCCCTGGTACGGGTTGAATCCCGCCTTGGTGTGCAGCTTCCTGAGGTCGATCTCGGTGACCTTCCTCAGGTCGAAGATGGCGAAGTCCGCGTCGTAGCCGACGGCGATTCTTCCTTTCTTCACGGAGAACCTCTCGCAGGGGGCCTCGGCGCCCATGCGCACCGCCAGGGAAAGGGGTATCTCGGCGGCCCTTACCTTCTCCATGATCATGGGCATGCAGGTCTCCACACCAGGTATTCCGCCAGGTGCGGAATCGAACTCCTGGGTCTTCTCCTCGAAGGTGTGCGGGGCGTGATCCGTTCCGAACATCGTTATCTTCCCTTCGAGGAAGGCCTTGTAGAGGGCGTCGCGGGTGGCGGCATCCCTCACGGGGGGATTGGTCTTGTAGAAGGCACTGGTATTGGAGAGCGCGTCGAATGTCAGATGGTGCATGGTGACCTCGGTGGTGAATCCCAGTTCCGAGGCCCTCCTGACCTGTTCGGCGTTGGTGCAGTGGCAGATGTTGATCTTTACCCTGTCCTTGTAAGGGGCCAGCCTGCGCAGGGCCGAGAACTCGGCCTCGACGGGGCGGTTGCGGAGGTGGTCCTGGCAGCAGTTCTCCTGCGTCTTGTGGTCGATGAAATTGTCATCCTCCGCATGGACGCTCAGGACCTTGCCGGTCATGGCGATCTCGTCCATCAGTGGAGCGATCTCCTCATCGTCGTTCATCAGGATGTTACCGGTGGTGGAACCCATGAACATCTTGAATGCTGGCACATGCTTGGAGAGCAGCCCTACGGGACAGCTCGGGGTAACGGCGGCGAAGAGCCCGTAGTCGGCGAAGGCACGTCCTCTGACGGCTCTCTTCTTGTCCAACAGGGTCTCCACATCGGTCACCGGGGGCTTGGTGTTGGGCATGTCGAGAACACAGGTCACCCCTCCGCACACGGCGGCAGAGGTACCGGTCGGGAAATCCTCCTTGTGGGTGAGCCCGGGATCGCGGAGATGCACGTGGGGGTCCATGAAACCGGGAAGGACCGTCATGCTCGTTCCGAGATCGATGCGTTCCTCTCCGCCGGCCACATGCTTGCCGACCTCGGCTATCCTCCCGTCGGCGATACCGACCTCGGAATAGGTCAGCTGACCGTCTATGTACATGCGTCCGCAGAGAACCTTGTCGAAATCCAAAATCACATCCTCCTGACTTCCCCTCCGGGGGATTCCTCTCCGAAGACCTCGGCCTGGAACTTCTCGAATTCCAATCCGTTGTTCTTCCATTCGTCGTACGGCATGCCCGCCTTCCGGCAGAGGTTGCCGATGTACTCGTCCATGTCCCAGCCCTGCTCGCCGGGTACCTGGGGCAGGAACAGTGCGGAGTTCACGAGCGTGCTGCCCATGTACCTCTTGACGATGATGCCATCCGTCCCCAGCCTGATCTTGGAGACCAGGTCCCCGGGGTCGGTATATTCGATCCGCTCGGGTACGGTAAGCAGGGAGACCTCGAACACGCACCTCTCCGCCTCCCTCTTGGTGAGACAGGGGAAGCGGGGGTCGGAGCAGACCCCGCGGGCGGCCAGGGTGAGGGCGGTCGCCATGTCGAAGGGCGGTGCGGGATATCCGATGCATCCCCTGAGCATGCGAGAAGGGTACTCGTTCACGGTGACGAACGCACCGGACCTACGCTTGGAGAACGAGGCGGGGAGCGGTACGTCCAGCTCCCTCCCCTCGGTCTCCGCCTCGGTCACGGCACGGGCGGCCCTGACGGCCGCGATACCCTCCTCGTCAGGGATCATTCCTTCTTCCCCTTGGCTGTGATCTTGATCGGCTGGGGCTCGTCGGCGCCCTTGGAGGGTTTCTTGCTGCACTGCTCGTTCTTGACGCAGAACTCGGCGTTCTTGTTGCGGTCGGCCTCGGTGAAGGCCTCCTTGACGGAGTCGGGGAAGGGTCCCGCCCTGACGAGGGCGTTCAACGCCATCCACAGCTCGAGTCCCGCACCGACCAGGTGCTTCTGGAAGCCGGTGTCGGCGAAGGGTCCGAAGAACTCGTCGAACTCCTCGTTGAACCTCTGCCTGACCCTCTCGCGGGTCTCGGCGCGGTTCGCCCTCTCCTCCTCGTAGCGCTCGCGGGCGTACCTGCGGGCACGGTCGAGGTTGCCCCTGGCGCGGTCGGCCTCCTCGAACAGGAGATCGAAGAAGTAGTCTCCCTGCGCGCGTCCGTAGTCGCGGAAGTGGTCGCGGGCCTCCTCGTAGGCCTCCTCGGTGCGGTCCCTGCCGCGCCTGATGTCGGAGTAGGCCTTGTCGGCGTCCTCGAACGCTTTGCGCCTGGCCTTCTCGGCCTCGTACTCCATGCGCATCCTGCGCTCAAAGGCAGCCCTGCGGAGCATCTCCTCAAGGTATGCCTTCTCGGAATCCTCGGATTCCGCCTTGCTCTGGGAGAGGATCCTGTCGATCATCTCCTTGTTCTCCTCATAGAACTTCTGGGTCTCTTTGTCCATTTTCTTGTCTTCGGCCATAAAGTCACCTCTTGAACCTGACAAACAGGCAGGAATCGCCGAACTCCGCTCCGAGGAGCTCAGCGTTGGCCAGGGTCATCGGCAGGGATACCGTGCGCCTCTGGCTGCCTATCTGCAGGATGATTGTGTTGTCGCGCCCCTTGTACAGATCTATCTGGTCCTGCTCCACGAAGGGCATCTTAATCCTCAGCGTGGCTGTTTCCGGGGTCTCGGAATAGAATTTCATGGGGCTCTCGCCCGAATAGGTCTCGATGGGGTCCGAGTCGCCGAATATCATGTCGGCGAGCTGCTCGAGCTTCTCGATGCCCCTCATCTCCGTCCTAAGCATGTAGGCGGTCATCATCTTCAGGGGCTCGAAGGAGTCGTGGATCATCTGCATGTACTCCTTCTGCTCGTCGAGCTTGATCTTTATGAACTCCCCGTCCGCGTCCTCCGGAATCACCTTGTTGATCACCAGGCACTCCACGTTCTTGTTGTAGAGGCACATGTAGGAATACGAACGGCGAGTCTCGTTGATGGCCATGCGCTCGGGGTTCAGCACGAGACGGATGGTGGTGTTCTGCCCGTCCTCCAGGATGGACTTGACCTCGGTCATCTGGTCCTTCAGCTCGCCGAGGGCCCGCATGACCTCCTTGGACGGCAGCGGGAAATCGACCACCTTCCCGATAGTGAAACGTGCGATGCCCATCAGCCTGTTGACCATGGAGAAGGCCTTGTCCATATACCAGTTGGAGACGTCGGGGAAGCTCATCAGCCTCAGGGTCTCCCCGGTGGGGGCGGTATCCATCACGACCACGTCGTAGGTGTTCTCGTTGCGGAAAGTCAGAACGTACAGCAGAGCGGCCACCATCTCCATGCCGGGGAAGATCGCCATCTCCTCCGCCGAGATACCGTCGATACCCTGGGACATCATGAAGGCCGAGAGGTAGTCGCGGATGGCGGACCATTTGTGCTTCATCTCGTGTATGATGTCGAGTTCGAAGGCATCGAGGTTGGGGGCCACATTCCTGATGTCGGGGCCGAGCTCCACTCCCAGGGAATCACCGAGGGAGTGGGCGGTGTCCACGCTCATGATGATGGTGCGGTGCCCCTTCTTAGCCAATCTCAATGCGGTCGCCGCGGAAACGGAGGTCTTTCCGACCCCACCCTTGCCGTTGTAGATGATCAGCCGCATGGTTAAGTAAAACGCACGCGCGGGATATTAGCATTACGCGTGACCAATGTACGCAATGGACATGTGAAGAAGAAGTATGGTGTCGGGAGAGGGGTTCGAACCCTCGGCCTTCGGATTTCCCTGGTGAGGTCAGTTTTAACCTGAACCCTATGAGTCCGACGCTCTACCAGGCTGAGCCACCCCGACGGTTGTAAGATGGCAACCACTTATTCATTATAAGGATTGCTACTCGTGTGGCCAGCACGAGAAGTTTGTTAAGGTCGGGGCCGAAGCCCCGATTGTGAGTTTCACTCGGTCTTCTCTTCCTCGGCGGGAGCCTCTGCGGGAGCCTCGACGACTTCCTCTGCAGGTGCCTCCTCCTCTTTGGCGGGAGCCTCGGCCTCGATGATGGATTCGGGCTCTCCCTCGCCCCTTACGAGGACCTCGGACTTGCGGATCTCAATCCTCTTGATGGGGATGATGGCGTGGCATGCCTTTGCGGTGTCCTTTGCCATGTCGCCGGAGATGATGGCCTTGATCAGGTCTGCGAGCTTGTTCTCGGCTGCGTAGGAGGTGAGGTATGCTGCGATTGCGGCGCGCATTCCCTCTTCCTGGGAAGCCTGGATCCTCCTGTCGGCGATGGACATGGTCTTGAGCCTGACGACGAATCCGTCTGCGGTCTTGACGTCGACGACGTGGTCGGTCTTGGTCTTCTTCCTGCGGGTGAGCCTCCTGACGTAGTCAGAGGTGAGGTCGTGTCCGATGAGCTCGGTCTTTGCCTCGTGTCCGTCGTATCCGACGATCTTGAACCTTAGCTTGATGTGCATCTTGGAGAAGTCTCCGGTCAGGTCCTGAACGGTGACCTCAGACTGCCTTCCGATGAGGAACTCGGGGTCTGCTGCGGGGGTCTCTCCGATGACGGTCTCGTTGAACATGCGGGGAGCGTGTACGTTGTACCACTCCTTCATCTTCCACTTGTCCTTTGCTTTCCTTCCGGCTGCTGCCTTTGCTTTGTCGCCTGCCATTTTGATAGCCTCTTATTGAAGTCGTTGATTTGATAGGTGTATATAATGCATTTGCCCGAAGGGATTTTTCGGAAATATTTAGGCCGACCTTAAAAATCCGATAGCCAGCAGGTTCAAATTTAACATAATAATCTAAAATATTCCTTTTTGTATTAGTACCAGAAGTATTTAAGTCTGACCCTCTCCGAACGCAGATGGTTCGACACCTCCCCCTGCATACAAAACTAATACCGATACGCCCTTCCGTGGACGATGACGGAAGATCTCGGAGAACTCAGGGCCAAGGCGGAACAGGGCGATGCGGCTTCCCAATACCAGCTCGGCATCCGCTATTTCCTGGGCGACGGCACCGACCAGAACCTGGAAGAGGCCTACAGATGGATCTCCGAATCCGCGAAACAGGATTATTCCGACGCCATGTACACCCTGGGGATCATGTACCGTTCCGGCCTGGGGGTCAAGAAGGACGGGAGGACCGCCATGGAATGGTTCCTGAAATCCGCCGGGAAGAACAACTCCAACGCCATGATCGCCCTGGGCGAGATCTACGAGGACGGTGCCTTCACGGAGAGGGACCCGGACAAGGCATATCCCTACTACAGACAGGCGCACGACCGCAGCCACCCCAAGGCCGTCTTCAAACTGGGCCGCTGCAGCGAGTACGGCATCGGGACCGAGAGAGACCCGAAGGCCGCCTTCGACTGGTATCTGACCGGTGCACACAACGGGGACACCGAATGCATGTCCGCGGTGGCCATGATGTACTACGAGGGCTCGGGCGTCGAGCGCCAGCCGGAGGAGGGTTTCAAATGGCTGTCCCTGGCGGCCATGAGCGGCGATGCGGTGGCCCAATGCGATCTGGGCGCGGCATACTACAACGCCAGCGGGACCCCCAAGGACTTCGCCAAGGCCGTCCACTGGTTCCAGCAGTCCGCCGACAACGGCATCCCCGAGGCCTATTACGGTCTCGGCAGCTGCTATCTCAAGGACCCCATACACAAGAACTACTCCCAGGCCGCCTTCAACTTCGACAAGGGGGCACAGGCGGGAGACATCTCATGCATGAGGAATCTGGGTCTTATGCTCTACGAGGGTCTCGGGATTCCCCGCGACGAGAAGGCCGCGTTCGGATGGTTCCTCAAGGCCGCCATGCAGGACGACCCCGAGACGGAGTTCTACCTGTGTTGCTGCTACCTCGGCGGGACCGGCGTGGAGGAGGATTACGGGAGGGCCCTGGAATGGTGCCTCAAATCCGCCAATGCCGGATATGCGCCGGCCATCAACAACCTGGGCAGCCTGTACATGACCGAGAGCTCCGACATGTACGACCCCGCGAAGGGATTTCAGTTATACATGGAGGCCGCGGACAGGGGATTCCACATCGCCGACGTCAACGTGGCCAAGTGCTACGAGTACGGCCTGGGCACCGAGAAGAACCTGTCCAAGGCGCTCGAATGGTACGAGAAGGCATATGCCAACGGTGTCAAGGAAGCACGCGGTTTCGCCGACGACCTGAAGAGACAGCTGTGACTGTGCCAGCGTTCAATTTTTTGTAAAAGTTGGTGGGGGCTTACGCCCCCTTGAAGTTTATTTTCCCTTTGCTCAGAGCTTGACGGGAACCTTGTGGAGAGCGAGTCCGAGTTCTTCCTCGGTCATTCCCATTGCGATTCCGTAAAGCTGTGCGAGGTGGAGAACGGGGATCTCGAAGCCAAGCTCCTTCTGTGCGGTGTCGAACTGCAGGTGGCAGAAGGGGCAGACGTCGACGATGAACTGAGCCTCGGAGGCCTTCATGTTCTCGAGGTTGGTCAGGGTGAACTCCTTGGTGACGTCACCGAAAGCGGCCTTGAGACCTCCTCCGGATCCGCAGCAGAGCATGGGCTGCTTCCTGGGCATTGCCTGGCATCCGGTGGCCTCAACGAGGTCCTCGAGGATGTGGGGTGCCTCTGCGTCGTCAAGTCCCTTGATGTCGGTGGGCTTCAGGAAGTGGCATCCGTAGAAGACTGCGATCTTGTATGCGAGGGGCTTGGTGAATGCTGCCTTGATCTTCTCGATGCCGACCTCATTTGCGAGGACCTCTGCGAAGTGGTAGACCTTGGTGGTACCGTTGTACTTCATTCCGACCTTGGCGAGGATTTCGTTGACCTTGGCGAGCTCGTCAGCGTTGTTGTTGAGCTCGTGGGCTGCCTCGAACAGGGATCCGTAGCATCCGTTGCAGATGGTCATGATGGGGAGGCCCATCTTCTCTGCGAGGGCGAGGTTCCTTGCTGCGGCTGCGAGCCAGGTGAGCTTGGAGAATGCTTTGATGACTCCGGGTGCGGGGCAGCAGGAGGCATCGGTGAGGTCGACGAGCTCGACTCCGAGCTTGTCAAAGACGACGCGGGTGGATTTCTCGATACCGGGGTACCTGAGGGGTGCGACACAGCCGAGGAAGAATGCGTATTTTGCCATTGAATATCACTCCTTTACGATGGCGTCGAACTTGACGGCATCGAGAATGGTCTTGAGGTCAGCCATGGCTTTCTCGTTTGCCATGACGGTGGGGGGAACCTCGGAAAGTCCGAGCTTTGCCCTGGTTGCCTTGATCTCGTCGTTGATGGCGAGGGTGTGACCGAGCTGGTAGAGGTTGGTTGCGGTCTTCTTGTGAGCGGGCTTGATGTGTCCCTCTGCGACAGCCATGTTCCTGAGTGCGATGATGATGTCGACGATGGGGACGCGGCGGGGGCACCTCTCCACGCAGGTGTAGCAGGTGCTGCACATCCACAGCTCCTCGCTGTTGATGATCTCGTCTTTCATGTCGAGCTGTGCCATCCTGACGAGCTTCCTAACTTTGTAGGAGGTGCGCCTTCCGGAGGGGCATCCAGCAGTACAGGTTCCGCACTGGAAACAGAGTTTCGCGTCAGCTCCGCCGAGGGCGGCGAGCTGCTGCTCGAATTCAGGGTTGCTTTTGAACTCCATGATATACCTCTGACTCTCAGAAAAATTTCACCCTATATAATGGAGCACGGTAGCCAGGGGGTAGGTATAGCCTCTTAGGTAAACCCTAAATTTCTATATGGCCAGCACTCAGGAGATGTGCCTCGATTTGAGGGCGTTGACCAGTTTCATCACGGTTTTGTTTTCGGACCGGTAGATGGCGGTGATCGCATGGCGCAATACCTTGGGGTCCACGGCGCTCTTGAGCTTGATTCCCTTCCTCGTCAGCAGGAACTCGTCCACGAAGAAGCTCTTGTTCGAACCGAGCATCTCGGTGAGGGAGTAGGTCTCGGCGTCCACGGTGTAGTCGTAGCCGAGGGTGTCGAGGAACATGAACGCCACCCTCTGCGCACCGTACTTGTAGCGGATGAAGGATGGCCCCTTGTCCACGTAGACCATGCCCATGAATCCGATCTCCTCGGCATCGTACCCGTACTCGTCGATGTCGAACAGGTAGAGTGGGTCGTCGATGAGGATCATGTCGGCGAGACCCTCGGTCATCATCCTCGTGTTGTGGAGGTCGTCGGAGACCACGAGCTCGACGTCGGTCATCTTCAGCGACGAGAAGACGGACATCATCAGGTCCTCGGTGACGGGACTGCAGGCGACCGTGAAACCGCGGTCGTCGCGGCAGCGGGCCTCCGCCGCCATGTACATATCGGATATCCTCTTGCCCGCCGGGGTGAGCTTGGTGCCCATGGGGGTGGACTTGGTCACGGCCTCTCCCGCGGAGGCCTCGATGTTGGTCACGTAGCGGTGGATCACCGGTACGGAGACCCCCAGCATCTTGGCGGCGGCCGACATGCTGCCGGTCTTGCCCACCGCCCACAATGCCTCCAGCTGGCGGTTGGTGATCACCTGTCCGTTGATGATCTGCTCGGTGCGGACCCTGATATCCATCGTACCCGGAATCGGCTCATCGGTAAAAAGGGTTTAGCCTCGAAGGTAAACCCCCGTGTCCAGAACCATTAAAGCGTATACCGTGATTGACGGCGCATGGCACTGAACGGTCGTCTCGCCGTCATCGGCATCGGAAGCCCCATCATGACCGACGATTCCATCGGTCTCCGCATCTCCGAGAGCATCCAGAAAATGAACATGGAGGATGTGGACTGCTTCCAGGAGGCCGTGGGCGGACTGGAGCTGCTCCCGCTCCTCAGGGGATACAGCTACGCCGTCATCGTGGATGCTATTCAGACCTGGAATTACGATCCTGGCACTATACTCATTTTCGACGTGGCTGACTTCGAGTCCACCGTCCACGACGTCCCCTCCCACGACATCAACGTGGCCACCGCCATCAAGATCGGGAGGGAGATGGACCCCGAATCCATGCCGCTCCAGATAAAGCTGGTCGCCATGGAGATCAAGGACATGGCCACCATGAGCGAGGAGCTGACCCCCGAGGTGGCCGAGAGGCAGGAGTCCGCCGAGAGGGCGGTGCTCCATGTCCTCAGCGAGTTCAGGAAGGACCGGGATCAGATCTCGAGCGACTGAGCCTCGAAATCCTTGACCTTCTTGTCGCAGCGTCCCAGCACGGAGATGTTGAGACGGTCCGCGGTGAGGTACTTCTCCGCCGCGGCCATGACCTCGTCCTCGGTGATCGAGTTGATGAGGTCGAGATACTCCGCGGTGCTGCTGACCGAGCCGTGGGTCATGTAGCCCACGCACATGCGGTAGATCCTGTTGTCGGTGGTCTCGGTGCTGCGTGCGACCGCTCCGCTGAGGAGGTTCTTGGTCCTCTCCAGCTCGCCCTTCTCCAGTCCGTTCCTCTTGAACTCGCTGTAGGACTTGGCGGTCTCCTGCAGGGACTTGACGACGTTCTTGCCGGTGCAGGACATGAACGCGGACACGTAACCCGCGTCGCTGTAGCAGTGGGTGTTGTTGTAGATGGCGTACACCAGGGCGTTCTTCTCGCGGACGTTCTGGAAGAGCCTGGAGCTGGTGCCGGAACCGATGACCGCGCCCATGAGCTTGACGACCGCGCGCTCCCTCGCGTCCAGCTTCCCGAGGGGGAATCCGAAGCCGATGTTGATGTGCTCGGAGTTGTGCTCGGTGCAGGTGTACTTGGCGCCGGGGGTGGCGGGGGCGGTCCTCTCGTTGACGACGGGGGCCTCCATGGGGTCGAAGGTCTCCTCCGCCCACCTGAGGACCTTGTCCTCGTCGATGCTGCCGGTGGCGAAGACCGCCAGGTTGGGCCTGCCGTACCTCTCGCCGTAGTACTTGCGGAGGTCCTCGTGGGTCAGGGGCTTGACGGTCTCCTCGGAGCCGCCCTCGTCCCAGCCGAGCTCGTTGCCGTCCCACAGGTTCTCTTCGAAGAGGTCGTGGATGTAGGACTCGGGCTCGGACTTCACCATGCTGAGCTCCTGGAGGACGATCTCCTTCTCCAGGGCGGTGTCCTTCTCGTTGATGAGAGGGTTGGCCACGATGTCGCCCACCAGTTTCATGGCGACGTCCGCGGTGGAGCCGAGGGTGATGCCGTAGTAGCCGGTCATCTCCTTGGAGGTGAAGGCGTTGAGCTCCCCTCCGGCACCCTCCATCTCCTTGGCCATCTCGAAGGAGGTGCGGGTCTTGGTCTCCCTGAAAACCGTATGTTCCAGCAGGTGCGAGAGACCGAAGATGCCGTCGTATTCGTCGCGGGACCCGGTGCGGACCGCCACGAGGAAACCGGCGTTGGCACTGTACGGTATCCTCTCGGTTATGACGGGGATCCCTCCGGCCGTCTTCCTGAGTTCAATCGGAATGTCTTGCATGCACGGGTGTAGGCGGGCGGGCGATAAGAAACTGCCCCTCCGGGCGAAATAGCAAATAAGCAGTTAACATCCCCTCTCCGATATGTCCGAGCCCAAGATATTCTGGTACGAACGCGGCGAACTGAACGACCCCATCGCAATCGTGGGATTCCCCAGCATCGGCCTTGTGGGATCCATCATCACCAGCTATATCGCCAGGACTCTCAGCATGAAGGTCGTGGCGGGAGCCACCCCCACCGACACCCAGCAGTACACGCTCATCCAGAACGGCACCCCCTATCCCCCGGTCAGGATCTACGCCGGCCCCATCCCCAAGAAGAGGAAGAAGAAGGTCAAGCCCGCCGAGGGCGCGGAGACCGAGATGCCCCCGGAGAAGAAGGAGGCCCCCAGGAAGCGCGTCAAGGCCAGGGACCTCATCGTCCTCACCTCTGAGCTCGCCCCCAGGCCCGAGCAGACCTACGACTTCACGGTCGCCATGCTCGACATCGTGAAGGAGATGGGTGCCACGGACATCATTTTCATAGACGGGATCGCCAGGATGGACCAGAGCACCGCCATCCTCGGCGCTTACACCAGCGACAGGGCCAAGGCCATGCTGGAGGAGGCCGGAGTCACCCTCATGGCGGACGGACTGGTCCGCGGAATGAGCGGCGTGGGACTCTTCCAGAGCAGGATCGACGGACTGGACGCCATGTGCCTCATCGCACCGGCCAACCCCCAGCTGCCCGACCCCCGCGCGGCGGCCTCCACTCTGCTCCCCCTCAGCAAGATCATCCCCCGTTTCGAGGTCGACCCCCAGCCCCTGATACAGGAGGCGCAGGAGATCGAGGACAGGCTCCGCAGCCAGCAGGCGAACCAGCAGCCGGTCAACCACAACATCTACGGGTGATCTGGATGGGCGTACTCGTTCCCAAGGAGTTCTTCATCACTTCGGGCCACGCCACCAGCCCCGTGTCCGACCTCAACGCCTTCGACCTCGCGCTCATGGACGCCAACATCTGCGAGCAGAACCTCGTGGCCGTCTCCTCGGTCATCCCCGACGGGGCGGTGGAGGTCGAGGTGCGCCCCATACCCATGGGCGCGGTCACCTTCTGCGTGCTGTCCCAGATGCGCGGATACTCGGGTAAGAACATCGCCGCCGGGATCGCCTACGCGTACCGCAAGGACGGCCACGGCGGATACGTCGCCGAGGGCCACCTCCACGGGAACCTGCAGGACCTGCGCGACGAGCTCAGGAAGAAGATGGAGGAGATGTCGCGCATCCGCGGCGTCGAGTTCGGTGAGATACACTACCGCATCGAGTCGCTCGAGGTGCCGCCGAACACCTACGGCTGCTGCATCGCGTCCCTCGTCTTCTGCGACTTCAGGTGATACCGTGTTCGCCGTCGTAGCATGCAGGGAATGCCTCAAGAAGAGGGTGGTCGACCTCAACGACAAGAGCTCCACCTGTCCCTACTGCGGGACCAGCGGCCCCCACAAGAACCTCAAGATCTACTTCCAGAGCGACGACCAGTCCCTGGTCAGGGCGGCCCTCCGCCAGCTCACCGGCTTCGCGCCCCCGGTGGAGAAGAAGCAGACCTCCGACGCCGACCCCTACTCCACCCTGGAATACCGTTACGAGCACTGCCATTCCGTCGACGAGAAGATGAGGGTGCTCGCCGAGGGGCTCACCGCGGTCTACGGGGAGTTCACCTTCGAGGACCTGGAGAAGATCGAGCCCAAGCACGCCGAGAAGTACCTGAAGGCGATGCTGGTGGAAGGCTACGTGCACGAGACGAAGTACGGCCGTTACACCGCCTGATCACTCGTCGTTGAACTTCTTTCCCTTCTTGGCCATCCTGTTGACCTCGATCACCATCATTCCGATCTCCTTCTTGTAGGCGTACAGCAGGTACATGGCGGAGACCGCCAGGCAGAGCACCGCGGCCGCGTACATGTAGATGCCCGAGTCGGAGTTGAGCAGGGTTATCGAGAACAAGACCCAGAACACGAGATTGTAGATCATGGCCTGGATCGCGAACTGCATGGGGACGTGGCGGGCGATGCCGTCCCCGACGGTGATGCCCACGGCGCTGTACTGCAGGGTCATGGAGACCGAGAGCATGAACAGGAACACATAATCGATGATCTCCAGGGAGCTGCCGAGGTTGGAGGCCGAGGTGGCGAACCAGTAGATGAGTCCCATGCCGGTGGTCGCTCCCGCACCGAGTCCGAAACCGTATCCGTAGAAGATGCTGTCGGACTTTCCGCGGTAGCGCTTGAGGTTGAGGCACACGACGATGGTCAGGACCTGGATGAAGGAGTAGACGATCACGGTCACGATGCTGTTGGCGATGTAGGAGTAGACCAGGAACAGGACGGTACCGGCCACCAGCCCCACGGCGAACAGCATGAAGAAGGACGGATCGCTGAAGTAGGGATATTCGGTCTGCGGATAGGTGTAGGGCCTGAGCAGGAAGTACATCAGCAGCAGGGCGGGTACGAACGCCAATGCGGCCGCGATATAGAATATCTCCATGTTTCCCCATCCGCTACCAAATATAAAAAGGGGTCAACGGCTGCGGCGGTCGTCCTGCCTGCGTCCGCGGTCCCCGGAGGGTCTGCCGCGGTTACGGCCGTTCCGGCCTCCGTCACGGGGCCTGCCACGGTTATGATATGGCCTTCCGTTACCGTGCTGGGTCTTCTCGTTCCCGGGTTTCTGGGAACGGTCCGGGGCATCCACCTGCTTGCCCGCCATGATCTTGTCGTAGTAGTGGACGACCATGCAGGAGCGCTCGCAGAGCCCGCAGGAGACGCACTTCTCGGGGTTCACGCGCATGCCGTCCTTGATGGTGATGGCCTTCCTCGGGCAGGATTTGGCGCAGATACCGCAGCCGGTGCACAGTTCGGCGCGGATGAGCGCCTTCACGGCCTTCTCGAAGGTCTTCTCGGCGCTCTTCGCATCCTCCGCAGTCACGGACACCTGCCCTCCGCCGAACACGCGGGCACGCCCGGTCTTCATCTTCACCAGGGCGATCTCGAACTCGGGGGAGTACTTCACATCCCCTACGGTGCGCATGGCGTCCTCCACGTAGGAGAAGTCCCTCCGGCGGGGGACGGTGACGATGGCCTCCATGGAATATCCGCCGGCCACGCAGACGGTCGCACCCTTCATGAGCTTCATGGAGAGCCCGTTGCCTCCCCTGGGCTCCATCTTCAGCTCGAGACCCTCGGCCAGCTGCCTCATCTTGGGGGGCAGGACCTTCCATCTCCAGAAGCCCATGTCGATGTATTCCCTGGGCAGGCCGTTGCGCTCCGCGTACCTGTGGAGGTAATCCTCCCAGTCGCGGTACATCTCGGGGTGGATGCGGGAGGTGTTGCGCCACTCGCTGGCGAGGCAGGATGCGCAGAGATAGCACCCGATGCGCTCGAAGTCCCTCTCGTAGAGCGGGTTGTAGCGGAGCTTCCTCATCCAGATGTATCCCCATATCTCGGCGGCGCACCAGTCCCTGACAGGGTTCAGGTTGGTCTGGTTGGGGACGAAGGGGTTCTTGGTTACGAACTCGGTGCCGGCGCGGGAGAACGACTCCAGGGAGCGGTTGCCCTCGCAGGTGATGGTTCCCTTGGGGTAGTTGCGGGCGATCAGGTCGGAAATGGGTCCGAGCTTGCAGACCTTGCAGCACCACCTGAAGTCCTTGGCGGGCGGTCCGAAGGCGTCCACGTTCTCCCTGAATGCGTTGCCCGCCTTGGCGGTACGCAGGGTGAGATGCCCGGATTCGGAGAACTCCTTCACATACTCGAGGGTCTCCGGGAACTCCAGGCCCGTGTCGGTGAAAAGGAGCTCTGGGTCTTTCACCGCGCGGGCCGCGAGACCGTAGGCGGCGAGGGAGTCCTTGCCACCGGAGAAGGACACCGTGACAGGGAGGTTCTTCCCCTTCACGTAGTTCCTGATCTCGCTGACGGCGGTGCTCTCGAGCCTCTCGAGATGCTTCCTGTTGCAGGCCACGAAGACGTCCCTCCCCGCCTCGGGTGACAGGGGGATGCCCGCAGGAGTGTTCAGGTCCCTGACCCTGACCGCCTTCTCGGCCTCCTTCATGGTGGAGCTGTCGGCCATGGCCACGCCGGGGCCCACCTTGAGGCCCTTCCTGATTATCACGGGGTCGTCCTTGGAGAAGGTGCCGATGACCTCGGATACGTTCGCGCCGGGGACCCCTTTGCCCTTGAGATGGCCGGAGACCCCGAAGATCCTGACCACGTTCTTCGTGGCCACGGGGTCGAACAGCTCCGCCCCGGGCTGCCTGAGCTCCACCCGGAGACGGTCGGCGGCGATGTCGAACCTCAGCACGCCTATGACCTGGCCGTAGGCGATGATCTCGTCGGTGCGGTCCTCGCCGGGGACCTTGTTGAAGAAGATGGACTGGTTCTTGATGGGGATGGCGGTGCCGAACGCCTCTTTGAGTAAATTCTCCAGGATCCCCACGCTGTCACCCATGCAGGGGCGGATGTCCCCGGGGCTGTTGATCTCGAATTCCCTGCCCTGCGAACCGCATACGGAACATCTGCGGCCCAGAAGCAGCGTGCCGCAGTTGTCGCACCAGCGGCAGGTCTCCTTGCCGTTGGCGATGTTCGTGATGACAGGGGTCATGTCCGAACCTATGCCGTCAATATTAATTAATTATAGGCAAATGCACGCGCATGGATATCGACCGGCTCAGGGACGTCACGCCCAAAGGTTACAAGTTCAGCACCATAGAGGTCCGCGACCTGCTCATCTCCGTGATAGTTCTGTCCCTGGCGTTCCTGGTCATGTTCCGCACCGCGTCGTTCACGGCCTACTTCGAGGAGCATCTCGGGGACCTTTGGGCGGTCGGCATGCTCGGGATGATGGTCGGCATCGTGGCGCTCAGCTTCGTCGCCCACGAGCTCGGCCACAAGTTCACCGCCCAGAAGTTCGGCCTGTGGTCCGAGTACAGGATGTTCCCCATGGGACTCCTGCTCACCCTCCTGATGAGCTTCGTGGGATTCCTCATCGCCGCCCCCGGAGTGGTCTACATCAGGGGGTTCGTCGATGTCGAACAGGACGGCAAGATCAGCGTGGCGGGACCCGCGGTAAACATCGTCCTCGCCCTCATCGGATTGGCCGGATGCATCGCGTTCAACCACAGCCCGATTGTCATATTCTTCTATCTGCTGTTCATCCTGAACGCATCGCTGGCACTGTTCAACCTCCTGCCCATCGGCATCCTCGACGGGGCCAAGGTCCTGAGGTGGAACTCATCCGTTTGGGTGCTCTGCATAGCCATCGCCGGAGTGCTGTTCGTCTCGAGGCTGACCGGCATGCTGCCCGACTTCTACTACGGATGAAAAGATAAAAAAGGAAGTTGACGGGGGAATGTCCCCCGTCGGGTTTCACATGTATTCCTTGCAGGGATACCTGAGGTGCTGGAGAGGGCTGCCCCTCCACTGGGACGCCTTTCCGGGGTTCAGGATGTTCTTGGGATCGAACGCGCGCTTGATGTCGTTGATGCACTCGATCTCCGTCTTCCTCTCCTGCTGGAAGTTGAGGGCCTTGGAGATTCCGACACCGTGCTCGCCGGTGACGGTTCCGCCCATCTCGATGCAGAAGTCGAAGATCTCGTTGACGGCGGCGATTCCGCGGTCCCACTCGTCCTTGTCGTCCGGCTTGAGGACCATCTTGGTGTGGAGATTTCCGTCGGATGCGTGACCGTAGGTGGCCACGGTGACGTTGTACTTGTCGGCTATCCTCTGGAAAGCCTCGACCGCCTGGGGGACCTTGGTGATGGGTACGCCCATGTCGTCGGCCAGGGACACGGAGACGTATCCGGGCTTGAGGACAGAAAGCGAAGCGAGTACGGACTTCCTGGCGTCGGTCCACTTGGCGATGACGGCCGCATCGAAGGAGGGGGTGACGGACACGGCCTTGTTGGCGTGGGCGACCTCCTCGACGATCTTCAGGTCCCTCTGGATGACCTCGTCGGTCTCGCCGTCGACCTCGACGATGATGAGGGCGTTGACATCGGGCAGGGGGTTTCCGCGGGCCTTGTTGACGGCATTGATGCTCACGCTGTCCATCAGCTCGCAGGAGGCCGGGATCAGGGGCTTGGCGATGATGGCGGAGATGCAGTTGCCTGCGTCGACGACGGAGTTGAACGCGCAGAGGCAGGAGGCGGACTTCTTGGGCTTGGTGGTGATCTTGAAGGTGATCTCGGTGATGATGCCGAGAGTTCCCTCGGACCCGCACATCAGACGTGCGAGCTGGTATCCGGAGGCGTCCTTGATGGTCCTGGTACCGCAGCGGACGATGTCCCCGTTGGCCCTTACGAAAGTAAGACCCAGAACGAAATCCCTGGTGGCTCCGTATTTCACTGCCCTCATTCCGGAGGCGTTGGTGGCGACCATTCCTCCGACCTGACACGCCTCGGCGGAACCGGGGGAGGGAGGGAAGAAGAATCCGTACTTGGCGAGCTCGGCGTTGAGGTCGTTGTAGATGCATCCTGCCTCCACGTCGACCCACAGGTCCTCGATGCTGACCCTCTTGATCTTGTTCATCTTCTGCATGGCGACGACGATACCGCCGTTGATGGGGACGGCCGCTCCGCAGAGACCGGTACCGGAACCCCTGGGGGTGACCGGGATCTCGTACTTGTAGGCGATCTTCATGATCTCCGAGACCTCTTCGGTGGTCACGGGCTGCACAACCACGTCGGGGTCGTGGTGGTAGATGGAAGAATCGAACCCGTAGGTGTACAGTACAGCGGGGGCGGTGGAGATGCGGTCCTTTCCGACGACCTTCTCCAATTCGTCGATAATCTTCTGGTCGATTGCCATTTGTATCGACGGTCCATTTTCCTTTTAGCATTTAATCGTGCGCCCATGCACGGGCGCGCCCGCCCGACACTTTTTTATCTATGTAGGTTTAGGGCTCCGCATGAAATCCATGATCGTACTGCTCGGTCCCCCCGGAGCAGGAAAAGGAACTCAGGGCGAAAAACTCCAGACCGAACTCGGATACGTCAGGCTCTCCACCGGAGACATGCTCCGTGAGGCGGTCAGGAACGGCACCGAACTCGGAAAGCTCGCCAAGACCTACATGGACTCCGGCGCACTCGTCCCCAACGACGTCATCATCGGGCTCATGAAGGACAAGATCCAGTCCCTCGGAAAGGTCCCCGGCATCATCTTCGACGGATTCCCCAGGACCGTCGAGCAGGCAGAGGCACTCGACAAAGAGCTCGACGTCGACCTCGCACTCAACTTCGACGTCGCTGACGAGGCACTCATCGAGAGGCTCACCCAGAGGCGCTCCTGCCCCAACCCCGAGTGTCAGGCCGTCTACCACCTCGTCTACAACCCCCCGAAATGCGAGGGCAAGTGCGACAAGTGCGGCTCCGAGCTCTACCAGAGGGACGACGACAAGGCAGAGACCGTCACCAACAGGCTGAAGACCTACCACGAGAAGACCCAGCCCCTGGTGGACTACTACACCAAGGCCGGCAAGATCTGCACCATCTCCGGAATCGGGGACATCGACGAGATCTTCGCCAAGGTCAAGAAGGCCATCCAGTAAACACATTCACAGGGCCTTCGGGCCCTTCTTTTTCCTATCCAAAAGTATTAAAACCATTAGTTAATTGAGGCGATTAACCAGCCCCGTAGTGTAGTGGTCAATCATCCGAGACTCTGGATCTTGGGACTTCAGTTCGAATCTGGACGGGGCTACCACTTCTTCACTTCTTTCAGCATCTCTCCGTTGGGTACCCTATGGATTGATGTGAGAACATGATAACACCTACCGAGATACTTCTTGTCGCTCTGGGCGGAGCTATCGGTGCCGTCCTGAGGTTCTCGGTCGGCCAATTCATCGACTCGAGCCAGTTCCCCTGGGCCACTTTCACAGTGAACATCATCGGTTCCTTCATGATGGCGTTCGTCATGTTCGCCTACACAGGCATGTCCCTGGAGACCAGGCTATTCCTTTTCACCGGCCTGATCGGCGCGTTCACGACCATGTCCACATTCACCCTCGACACCGTCGGACTGTTCTTCGACGGCAGGGTCTGGCAGGCCGGCCTCAACGTGATCCTCAACGCGGGACTCTGCGTGGTCGGAGCGGCCATCGGCAGATACGCCGGCATATTCGTAGCCGGGATGTGAATCGAGTAGGAGGCGAACGGGTTCAAAACCCGCCCGCCGACCTCTCACACCACCGGACGTACTCTCGTATCACGGCGGTTCAACAATCTGGAGTGTATCTCCACATACTGGGACAGAATGTTGGGGCATCCGATTTCCTCAAGGTACCTATTGTGTAGTATCTGGGTTACCGCATAGTTATTCGCCATATTCCAGATACCATCGTACTTGAGAGTCTTCCACATGGACCCGTAACGGATTGGAGTGACTCCGTGCTCCGCTTGTATCTTTTTCAGGTTCTTTCCTCTGCGGTAAGTCCTTTTCCATTTCTTGAGCAGGAGGGCACGCAGTTTCCTGCGTGTCCATCTCGTGATGCTCTCCATCGCGCATTTCATCTCTGCCAGACCGTAGTAGTTCAACCACCCTCTGACATACACATTCAGATAGGATAATCTGGACTCCAAAGGCATCGGACCGTTCTTCCTGAGTATCTCCCGAATCCGATTCTCAAACCTCTCAATGGACTTTGGGTGAATCCCGATTACATTTGTCGGGATTCCCGTCCACTTTCGAAGTTCGATGGTGAATCCGAGGTATTTGACACCGTAGACCTGTGATACCTGTGACTTGTTCTCGTTCAGTCTGAGTTTCAGGGTTCCTTCCAGATATTTTCTGCAAGTTTCCATAACTCTCGTTGCCCCTTTCTTCGTAGGCATCAAAACGAGGATGTCGTCCGCATATCTCACGAACCTGTGCCCTCTTTCCTCCATCGTCCTATCGAACTCGTTAAGGTAGATGTTGGCGAGCAACGGGGAGAGGTTCCCGCCCTGCGGGAACCCTTCTTCCGTTGCATGTACCAAACCGTCCACCATCACTCCACTCTTGAGGAAATGTTTGATGAGGATCAGCAGGGTCTCATCTTCGATATCCCTACGGAGTATCTCCATGAGCAGGTCGTGGTTGATGGTATCGAAATACTTCGACAGGTCGATATCTACTGCCCAGGTGTAGCCCTGGACACAGTCGTCCTTTAATCTGGCAATTGCGGCCTGAGCACTTCTCCCAGGTCTGAATCCGAAGCTTCTGTCAGAGAACTTGGGTTCATATATGGGCAAAAGCACCTGGGCCACCGCCTGCTGGATAGCCCTATCCAGTACCGTTGGTACACCCAGATTCCTTTCCCCTCCATCAGGTTTGGGAATGACGACTCTCCGCACTGGTTTCGGCTTGTAGTGCCCTGTACGCAAATCCAAGTACAGGGCATCCCAATTCTGTTCCACGTAACTGGGCAGTTCGGATGCCGACATCCCGTCCACACCTCCCGCACCCCCGTTACGAACGACCTGCTGGACAGCAGTATCGAAGTTCTCACGCTCCAATACCCTGTCCATAAGGTCAGGTACACGCAGGTCTCCCAATGCTTCCGACAATATCACACCAGCCCTGCCAGGTTCGGGGCGGATTTCCAATCCGTTCCTCTCCAGGTAGCATTCAAGTCTTTTGCGCTGGCGACTCATGATACCGTCTTCCTGTCCATCCGAAGACCTGTATTGTTGTTCGGCCCTTCCCAGAACCTCCATACGGACATTCTATCGGTACTATGGCCTCTGCTGACTTCTTGCGATTCAGTCCGCCATTGCTGACGGGGTTGTCTTATATCACGACGTACCGCAAGACCTCCCCAGGTAAACATATCCTCCTTCCTCCCATGAGCCGCCACATCTATTGCAAGGATTTCGTGCAGTGTTGGGACTTTGCCTTTTATCGCAGACTCATCCATCCAAGACAACCTCATATGTGATTTCTGTTCGTCGGCACGGGATTTCGCTACGGTCTTCCTTCAGATTCCGCCTCACAACGGACACCCTTGACCCTCGCTCGCGGTTCCTACTGCCAGGTCCGCAGGGGACTTCCACCCCCAAGAAGTTCAAAATAAAGTTTGAACCAAACTCCGAAGAGTTCGGATATGTATGCTGGGCACACGAAAGGAAGCCCCGGTCGCCCGGGGCTGGAATGGTTTCAGAATTCGGTCCTGGTTCCGTCGACGATGTCCTTGAAGTAGCTGACAGCGTCCTCCGGTCCCCTCGCGATGAGGATGTCTCCCGCTTCGAGACGGGTGTCCCATCCGGGGCCGAAGATGTAGTCGTCCTCCCTCCTCACGGCGAGGACGAACATACCGGTGTTGGTGGCGAGCGAGTGCTCCCCGAGGGTCTTGCCGGCAAGGATGGATTCCGTTCCGACCTTGGCGAGACACATGGTGGTGTCCGAGTCGCGGATCGACAGTGCCAGCACAGGGTGTTCTGCGAGTCCCCTGACCACGACGTCGGCGATGGAACGGGCCGCGTCGGCGATCTCGAGGATGCTGTCCATGAGGCGGGTGGTGACTACCGCCCTGGCGACCTCGTCGGGCATGGAACGGCTGACCTGCACGATCTCGTCCTGGATCCTCTCGGAGAGCTCCTCCATGCGGTCGTACAGGGAGAGCACCTCCTCGGCGATCTCCACGTTATCGTAAAGCAGCGAAGAATAGGCCAGGTCGACCATCATCTCCGAGGTGTCCTTGAGCTCCAGGAACATTGCTTCGAGTTTGGACTTCATTCCTCATCCTCCCCTCTGAGCTCCTCCGAGAGCTGTTCCTCCTCGCGCTCGTTCTCCTCGGCCTCCTGCTCGGCCTGCTCCTCGGTGGGGGTCTCCTCGAAGACCCATTCCTTCTTGCCTGCGGCGTACTGGGTGAGGAGGTCGGCTCCGTCGTCGGTTCCGCGGACCACGATGTCGTCGTTGGCCCTGATCTTCATGTCGTACTCGGGGTCGTAGGTCCATCCGTGGCGGTTCTTGATAGCGATGATCTTGCATCCGGTGTTCGCTTCGATCGCAAGCCTCTCGATGGTATTCCCGACCATGGTGGACTCCGGCTTGATGCGGATCATACGGATCCTCTCATCGGACTCCAGCAGGATATCAGTGATGAGCGGCCTCTTCTCCGGCGGGAACCTCAGCAGGCTCACGATGTCTGATGCCGCGTTGGATATCCTGTCGGCGGCGGATGCCACCTCCAGCAGACCGGAGAGCTGCCTGGCGTCCTCCTTGGTCCTGCTGGACAGGAGTGCCTTGTAACGGATGGCGAACTTCAGGTCGTCCATGTCATCCTCCAGGTCGCGGACCTTCTGGGCCATGTTGTCGCTGTTGTACATCAGCGAGGCGTAAGCGAGATCGACGATGACCTCGGAGGTGTCTTTCATCTCGGTTAATAATTCGCGGACAGACATGTCCACGTGCTGAAGGTTAGAAATATCATCGGGGTCGCTCATCAGAGTTCTCCCCCTTTGGTTCCGGGGGCCTTCGTTAAGGCCGAACGCGAATGACTATTAGGCAACTGGGTTCACCTATACTTTGCAAGTATCGCTTATTTTGAACGCTTGCACGCTATATAAACGTGGGTGCGTGTCCCATTTATATAATAACAGAAATCCCCTCTCCGAAGTAACATGGTTTGAGGTGATTTTTTGTCCGGTAGGTACGGCTCTGCTAAAGGTTTCATCGCGCGGAACAAATCCGCAATAGTGATGGGCCTGACGGCACTCGTCATCGCCGGAACCGCGGACCTCTTCGCCGGTATCCTCCTCTCCACCATGGAGGAGACCCTCGTCAGCATCTCCGGTATGATGATTCTCATCTACTCGGCCATCGGCATGAGGGGTAACATCTTCGGCGCCATGGGAAGCAGGATCGGTACCGCCATGAACATCGGTACCTTCGAGATGAGTCTCCGCAAGGGTACGGTCCTGAGGGCGAACGTGGAATCCACCATCCTCCTCACGCTAATCATGTCGATCGCCATGGGTGTGACCACCTGGGCCGTCGCTGCTGCATTCTTCAACGCCAACATCACCGTCTTCGACTTTATCTTCATATCCACCGTGGGCGGAGTGATCTCGGGAATCATCGTGCTGATGTTCAACATCCTCATCGCCTATGTGGGCAACAAGAGGGAGTGGGACGTGGACAACATCACCGCCCCTCTGATCGCCGCCATCGGAGACATCGTGACCATGCCGATGATCTTCGTCGCGACCTGGCTCTTCAAGGACAAAATCCTTGAGCTGGCACATGGAGAATGGATTATCATCGGGGTGTCCCTCGCGCTCATCGCGGTCACCGTTGTTTTCGGTGTTTACATACTCAAACGCAAGGTCGGGAGGAGGGACTTCTCCGGCGAGGCGAAGCGTGTACTGATACAGTCCCTTCCCATCCTCATGATCTGCCTCATCTTCGAGATCGGAGCGGGAATCGTCATCCAGGACCAGCAGGACGCCCTCATCGCATACGCTGTGCTGATCATCATGCTGCCCGCCTTCCTGAACCAGGGCAACGCCCTCTCCGGAATGCTCACATCCAGGCTGTCGTCCATGATCCACCTTGGTACTCTGGAGTCCGGCTGGGTCCCCCGTGCGGGAGCCGGCGAGAACTTCGTCCTCATGTACATCTGCGCCATGGTGACCTTCCTGTACATCGGCCTGATCTCGTTCGCGGCCATGATTCTCACCGGAGGGGTGGACAACATAGGTCTCGGCAGGACCCTGGCCATCATCCTGCTGGCGGGATTCCTGGCCACCACCATCCTGAATCTGCTCTCGTATTACGTGGCGATAGCCGCCACCAAATTCGGTCTCGACCCCGACGACCACAGTATCCCGATCACCTCCTCCGTCATGGATCTGCTCGGCTCCGCCGTACTGGTGTTCGTCATCTCGTTTTTCATCTGAGACGCACGCGCGGGCACGTAGTCTTTATTATAGGGTAAAGGCTACCCTCAGACAGGAATTATCATGATCAGCAGAGATGAAGTGTTGGCTAATCTCGGCCGCTACAACAAAAAGGAGGCAAGGATCGGAGTTCTCGGATCCCACTCCGCACTCGATACCTGCGACGGTGCCTACGAGGAGGGCTTCAAGACCCTCGCAGTGTGCCAGAAGGGCAGGGAGAAGACCTTCGACAGGTACTTCAGGTCCTACAACGACAGCAAGGGCAACCACCTCTGCGGATTCGTCGACGACACCCTTATCGTCGACAAGTTCGTGGACGTCATGAAACCCGAGAACCAGAAGTTCCTGATGGACACCAACACCCTCTGGGTCCCCAACAGGTCCTTCACCTCCTACGTGGACATCGACTCCGTCGAGAACGACTGGAAGGTCCCCATGATCGGAAGCAGGAACATGCTCAGGTCCGAGGAGAGGGGAGAGGCCAGGGATTACTACTGGATCCTCGAGAAGGCCAACCTTCCCTTCCCCAAGAAGGTGGAGAAGCCCGAGGACATCGACGGCCTCACCATCATCAAGGTCCACCACGCCCAGAAGAAGCTCGAGAGGGGATTCTTCACCGCGGTCTCCTACGAGCAGTACGTGGAGAAGTCCCAGGAGCTCATCAAACAGGGCGTCCTGACCCCCGACTTCGAGGAGCACGCCAGGATGGAGCAGTACATCATCGGCCCCGTCTTCAACCTCGACTTCTTCTACGACCCCATCAAGGAGAACGGCGAGAAGGTCGAGCTCCTCGGTATCGACTGGAGGTTCGAGTCCTCCCTCGACGGATACGTGAGGCTTCCCGGAAAGCAGCAGGTCGAGCTGGAGAACGACGGAATCATCCCCGAGTACACCGTCTGCGGACACAACTCCGCCACCCTTAGGGAGTCCCTCCTCGACAAGGCCTTCGAGATGGCCGAGAAGTACGTGGCGGCATCCAAGACCCACTACGACCCCGGAATCGTCGGTCCCTTCTGCCTCCAGACCTGCGTCGACAAGGACCTCCACTTCTACATCTACGATGTGGCCCCCAGGATCGGAGGAGGAACCAATGTCCACATGGATGTCGGACACCCCTACGGAAACTCCCTCTACCGTACCAACATGAGCACCGGAAGGAGGCTCGCCAGGATGGTCAGGGAAGGAATCGAGCAGGACAGGCTGGAGGAGATTGTCTCATGATGACCGTCAACGCGAAGAAGACCTTCACCCTCCTCGCTGCGCTCCTGATGGCCCTCGTCGCCTTCGGCGCCGTGGCCGCGGCATCCGAGTCCGACGCCATCGGAATCGATGAGAACAACATCAAAGCGTCCGGTTTCAAGCAGGACCGCGACGGTACCCTCACCATCCCCGTCTCCGTCGTCGACGGCGATGCGACCATCGCCATCAAGGAGAACGGCAGCCTCATCAAGGAACAGACCCAGGCAGTCACCGCCGACACCTCTTCGATCGCTGTGACCTTCAGGCTCTCCGCCGGCACCCACCAGCTCAGCATCGAGCTGACCAACGGCGGAACCACCATCTACGCGCACTACGACCTCAACGTCGCCAAGAACGTCTGGTCCAACGTCACCACCTACGTCGCCCTGGTCATCGTGGCCATCATCGTAGTGATCATCGCCGTGGTGTACATGCGCGCCAACCCCAGGAACAAGCCCACCACCACCTTCACCGAGCTCGAGCAGCAGGAGAAGGCGGCCAAGGCCGCAGAGCCCCGGGCCGCTCCCTCCAAGACCGAGAAGAAGAAGTACGGCGGTTCCGAAGAAGACTCCGGCAAGATCAAGTATACTAGTTCCAGAAGGAAGTGAAACTCATCCCCCGCCCCTCGGGGCGGGAACCCTTTTCCATTATCTTTTTATAAACAGATTTTCATTTCTCCCGCATGGCAGCTGATTCCTTCAAGCTTCAGTTCCTTCAGTCCCTGTCCGCACTGATCATCTCTGCGTTCGGACTGGTCGCCGCACTTGCATGGAACGAGACCATCAAGGCAGTCATTGCAGAAATCTTCGGAACTGCAGACGACCTTGTCGGGCTGTTCATCTACGCCCTCCTCGTCACCGTCATCGCGGTCGCCGCCACCATGATCATCACCAGGGCCACCAACAAGGCCAAGGCTGAGATCGAGGCAAAGGAAAAGGAGTGAATCGGAAACGATTCACACCATTCAAACCTTTTAACAACTTTTTTTTTAAAACAATGCTCACAGAGTGAGCTTGGGATCCTTCAGGTCGATGAGCGCCATCTTGCGGTTGTCGATGAAGAATCCGATCTTCTTGTGGAGCATGATCGAGGGGGCGTTGTCCGGCTGGATCATGCTGTGGGCCACCTCCGCTCCCTGCGCCCTTCCTGCCCTCAGGGTCTCCCTGAGCAGGCGGTAGCCGATCTCGTTCCTGCGGAGCATGGGGTCGACCCCCATGTTCTCTATCCAGACGAGATTGCTGCAGTCGGCGATGTGATGGAGCATCTGCGCGAAGATGAACCCGTAGATCTCCCCGTCCTCCTCGGCCACGAAGCTGAGGCCGCTGTCGAGGTAGGGTTGGAAGTGGTTTCTGCTGCTGGCGCCCAGGTTGTCGCGCCATTCCTCGGGGAATTCATCCCATTTGTTCTCCAGCGTGCTGGAGAAGTACTCCTTGATGAGCTCTATCTCCAGTTCACGGACCTTCTTCAGGTCCTTGAGCTTCATGGGACGGAATTCCATCCTCACATCTCCTCGGGGGATTCGATGCCAAGGCACCAGAGGACGTTCTTCAGCACGACGCGGGTGGCCTCCACGAGGGTGAGACGGGCCTCCCTGGCATCGCTGGCCTGGAGTACTGGCACAGCTGCGTAGAACTGGTTGAAGATAGCCGCCACCTCGTGTCCGTAGGCGGGCATCATGTTGACGCGCTTGGTCTCGTCGACGTCCTTGAGGACGGCCTCGAACCTGGCGAGCGCCTTGGCGAGCTTGATCTCGTACTCGTCGGTGAGCTTGGATCCGTCGGTGCAGGGCTCGAACTTTCCGGCCTTGCGGAGGATGGAGCAGGCCCTGGCGTGCACATACTGGAGATAGGGTCCGCTGTTGCCGTCAAAGGACAGGGCGTCCTCCCACTTGAAGACCAGCTGCTTGTCGGATCCGACGCGGACGATGTTGTATCTGACGGCACCGACTCCGACCGCCCTGGCGATGGCCTGCATCTGCTCCTCGGAAAGGTCGCTGCGGCGCTTCTGGATCTCGGCGTAGGCGCGGTCGACGGCCTCATCGATCAGGTCGTCGAGGTAGACGACGACACCCTTACGGGTGGACATCCTTCCCTCCGGGAGGGAGACGAAGGCGTAGAACAGCGCCTCAGGCTTCCTGTCGACGCCCATGATCTGGAGCGCGGAGCAGAGCTGCTGAGAACCCAGCTTCTGGTCCTCTCCGAGGACGTCGATGACCCTGTCGGCACGGGAGAACTTGTCCATGTGGTAGGCAAGGTCCCTGGTGGTGTAGAGGGTGGTGCCGTCGGAACGGGTGAAGGTGAACTTGGTGTTCTTGCCGTGGATTCCGAAGTCCTTGAGGTCGACGTAGGACGCCCCGTCCTCGGTCTTGCCGGAGTAGGGGGTGTTCTGCAGTTTGGCGACGATCTCCTTGGCGGCCCCGTTGGCGATGAACTTGGACTCCCAGGTGTACCTGTCGAGGGTGACGTTCATGGCGGCAAGGGTCTCGTTGATTCCTCCCAGCATGGTCTCCGCCACCTTCTTGACGTAGTCGATGACCTCCTGGTCGCCTGCCTCGAACCTCTCGAGCAGGCTGGCGATCTCGGCCTCCATCTCGGGGACCTCGTGGATCTTCTTGGTGGCGACCCTGTAGTTGTAGACGAGCCTGTGGTCGACCTTGTCGCGGTCGTCGGCCTTCTCGGTCTCCTCGATCTCCTTCTGGACCTCCTCAGGTGTGACGTTGGCGACTCCCCAGGACATCATGACGACCTGCTTTCCCACGTCGTTGACGTAGTACTCGGTGGTGACGTCGTGTCCGCGCATCCTCAGGCAGCGTGCGAGGGTGTCCCCGATGATGGGGTTCCTGGCGCGTCCCACGTGGACGGGTCCGGTGGGGTTGGTGGAGGTGTGCTCGACGTTGACCCTGATGCCGGTGGGCTTGCCTTTGCCGAAGGACTCGCCCTGCTCCGCTACCTCGGTGAGGAGGTCGGTGACGAGGGCAGTGGTGTCCACCGTGAAGTTCAGGTATCCGTTGAGGGGGGTGACCCCGGCGATGAGGCCGCAGGGGGCCTTGATCGCCGAGGCGATCTTCTCCGCGATGGCGACAGGGGCCATCTTGAGAGGTTTTGCGAAAGTGAAACAGGGTATAGCCAGATCGGCAGTTTCGGGGAACTCTTTGACCAGTTTCAGGTCGGAAGGGGCACCCATGGCTGCCAGAGCTTTAACGACGGCATCCTCGCATTCCGCGACGAACTTCTCCATTACGATCATTCTATCACTCCAGTCTGTACCTGAGAAGCGCTGCGATTCCTCCGAAAGCCTTCAGGAGCATTCCTCCCTCCTCGGAATCGGGGGTGATCAGCTGCATGTTCGAATTGTAGGTGTCGGCCATCTCGAAGAAGTCGTCGATGAGGTCCTTGCTGTCGAGCACCTTGGCGTTGGCCCCGCACTCGGGGCACTTGAGGGGCAGGTCGGGATCGTCGACGGTGATGTCGAAGGTGTGGCCGGAACTGCACTGGCAGTTGCAGCGGTACTTCCTGAGCTGACTGGAGATGAGGAAAGTGTCGACCGCACCCATCTCGGCGCAGTGGCGCACATCGTCCTCTCCGTAGGCGTCGAGTCCGCCCTCGGTCTTCCTGATCTCGCGGAACAGCCTCTGCATCATCTCCCTCTCCTGGGAGAGCTGCTGGTCGGCGATGGAACCCTGTGCGTTGTCGACGAGTTCCTTCAGTCCGGACTCGTCGGTGTAACCTGTATCGATAAGAGGCTTGATGACCTTCTTCTGGAGCTCGTGGTGAAGGTACTGCTCGTTGTAGAAGAAGTCCTTGGTGGGGGAGTGTCCTCCGATGATGATACCCTCCAGGTCCATCAGGTTGTCCAGGAAGCAAGTGGTGCAGTTGTCTGCGATCTTCTTGAAGAACTCGTGAGCGGCGATTTCGATAAGCCTCTCGAAACGGACGGACGACTGACCTCCCTGGTGGTGCTTCGAGGGGACCATGGACTCGAAGTGCTTGAGCACCTGGATCTTGGTTCCGGCCAGCATACCGATGGTGGCCTCCTTCCTGTCCATGACCAGCAGTCCGTAGAACTTCTTGTCCACCAGCATACCGTCGAGGGGCTCCGTGAAGAATGCGGAGTCGCAGCGGTAGAGGAAGGCGGTGATGGCCTCCGGGGGATCGATGACGTACTGGACCATCTTGGTCTGGTCTCCGGCGCGGGGGACCTCTCCGCAGAAGATGACGATTCCCTTCTCGGGGACCTTGTTATACGTCTTAAGACGGGCCATGATGGAGTCGATGGCGCTGGTGACGTTCTTGAGTGTGGTCTTCGATTTGATGTTCTGGGCCTGGCCCTCCTCGTCTCTGAGATAAGCCATGGCATCCGAAATTAGCTTGCCGGGCGGAACGTACACCGAAATGAGTTCGGTGCCTCTGCCTCGATAGTTTTTGATCTCTTCCATGGCCTTTTTAAAATCGTAACGGGCCCTGTTTGCTGAATTGTCGGTTGACATTGTTCATACCTTCGGCAATGATTTTATCCCTAACCTACATCCCTATAAAAAGTGTTACACATGAGCCAGGATATTGTCGTCATCTCCATCGGCGGTTCCATCCTCATTCCGGACCAGAACGATTCGGTCTACATTGGAAAACTCGCCGAAATGCTGAAGAAAGCCTCCGAAAAAGTACGTGTATGCGTAGTCTGCGGAGGAGGGAAGATCGCCAGGTACTACACCGTCACCGGCAGGGAACTCGGCGGTAAGGAGTATGACCTCGACATGCTCGGCATCGGCTGCACCAGACTCAACGCGGGACTGCTGGCACTTGCGCTCGGGGACAAGTCCTCCGTGGAGATTCCCCTCGACGTGAAGACCGCCGCGGCCAAATTCAAAGAGGGCGGGATCGTCGTCATGGGCGGTACCGAGCCAGGCCACACCACCGATGCCGTCGCCACCATGCTGGCCTGCGAGCTGGGGGCCAAGCGCGTGATCAACGCCACCTCCGTCGACGCGGTCTACTCCGACGACCCCCGCAAGAACCCCGACGCGGTCAGGTATGAGAAGCTCACCATCGACGAACTCGACGCCCTGGTCTACAAGGACCACGGGGCAGGGAAGTCCAGCGTCTTCGATCCCCTCGGCGTCCAGATCGCCAAGAAGGAAAAGATCGATATCCAGATGGTCGACGGAAGGAACCTGGCAGAGCTCGAGAAAGCTATCCTCGGCCAGCCTTTCTCCGGAACCTACATCAATTCCCAGTGAGCGGCTCGAAATCCTCGGATCTCATGACCTCGCAGCCGAGCGACTCCGCCAGTTCGCGGAGATGCGTGGCCTGCGAGCCCTTCATGGATTTACGGTGGATGAAAACACATTCAGTACGGCTGGCCTCGGTCGCTTTTCTGATCGAGGCAGCCACATCCTCGTCGCTCCTGCCCTCCATCTGATAGTTAGGCAACATGTGTCCGAAATTAACCTTGCTCGATAGTGCCAGCTCGGTGAATCTCGGAGCATAATGGCCTCCTCCGATACCGATCACATTGACATAATCGTTCTTCTCCCTAACCTTGGCGAGCACTCTCGACTGGATGTCCGCCGCATCGCTCCTGCCCCAGCAGCTCTCGTCGCTGCCGATCTCCAGGAACATGGTGGGGGTCTCGAGATAGGGGCCGTGATGAGTAACCTCGAAACATATGTTGTACTCGGGGATGTTGCACTCCGCCCTGATGGCGCGGAGCATGTCCGTCATCACCGCAGGGCAGGCGGGGACCAGTCTCCCCTCCTCTCCGCCGTGCTCCGCCTCATGGTAGTTGCCGATGGGGTGCACGGTCAGTGCGGGGATCCCGCTCTGGGCGCTGTGGACCGACGGGAAAATAACCACGTCGAAAACGAATCCGGCCTCCTTCGCGTCGCGGTCCAGGTGCTCGGACCTGATGTGCTGGTGCTGGAGGTAGACGACGGTGTCGTCGCCGTCGGTGATGTACCTGCGACCCTCGCGGTCGGTTCCCGCCTCGGACCACTCCCCTCCCTGTATGAACCGGTCAACCATATTCACAGAGGCTATGTCCTTCTCGTACCGAACTATGAGTCTGCGCATTTACATCACTTGCCGAATGTAAAATTGCGACCCGTTTACTTTTTATTATAACTATCGGTGAAAAAACCATGGCCGCCTTCACCATCAAAGACGTCACCGTGAAGGAGCGCATCCTCCTTCACCTGGCCAGATTCAGCAACGTTCTCCCGGGACAGATCTACAACGTACCCTTCGACCTCACCCAGGACGGTATCGCCATGGTGGTCGGAATCACCCGCGCCCACGCCTCCATCGACCTCAAGAAACTCGGTGAGACAGGGCTCGTCATGAACTGGCTGGCACATCAGAAGGGGGCCCGCAGCAAGAGACTGGTCTACAGCATCACCAAGGAGGGCATGACCCGGGCCGAGGAGTCCAAGGACAGGCTCATCCAGGAGGGGATCGACATCGACGTCCTCCTCGACATGAGGAGGTGCGACCCCGAGACCAAGTGGAACTCACTCACCGATGCGGACCGCGAGGTGTTCGGCAGGGTGTGCGTCCTGAGGGTGCCGGTGCCCCGCGATACCTTCCCTCCCACCCCCTCCGGGGTGCTCCCGACGGACGTGGCCGGGATGACCAGCATCCCCCGCGAGACCTCCCTGAAGTATCTCGAGAAGGTGTCCATGGACACCGTCCGCGGATGGCACAGCTGGGCCGCCGACTACTGGCTCGACAAGAACGACGTCCAGGAGAGACTGTACCACCTGGTGGAGGCGGGAAGGACCGCCGAGGCCGGCAAATATGCGAGGTCCCACGAGCACGAGCTCGTGTCCAACCCCAACGAGGACCTGCTGCGCAGCCTGGGCATCATCAACCAGGAGAACCCCGGGAACGACACGATCCTCTGGATGAGGAGCCGGGTGGCCTATGCCTGCAAATCCCTGGATGCCCTGAAGGCCTGCCTCAAGGACCTTCACAAGCTGGACTCACCAATGGCGGAACTAACCCAGGCCCAGATCGACATCCTGAAGGAGGACTACTGGAACGCGGCCGCCGTTGCCGACGGAGTGTACCAGCAGACCCGCCATCCCGCCGCCGCGATGCTCCTGGCCAAGGCCCAGCTGTGCATGGGCGACACGGACGGGGCCGAAAGGACCGTCATCGATGCCATTGATGCCATGGAGAGGATCGGCGACGTTACCTACCTGGACGAGGTTCTGAGGGCACGCGCGGAGATAGCCTACAGCAGGGGAGATAAGCAATCGGCAGTGGCCCTATTGGGCAAGGCGAAGGCCGCCGCACCCGATTACAAGAAGCACGACCTGCAGTTCCTGGCGGACGCGATTTCCAAGCCTGGCACTGCTGTGTCCTTCATCTGAGGATCAATACACGGTACTCTTCTTGAGGGAGTCGAGATCGGAGATGTAAAGGTCCCTGATGTCGGTGATGTTCCACTTGAGCATCGCCAGCCTCTCGAATCCGAATCCCCATGCGAGGACGGGGGTCTTGACACCGAAGGGCGCGAGGACCTCGGGCCTGAACACTCCGGCACCGCCGAGCTCGAGCCACTTGCCGTTGAAGAAGACCTCCAGTTCGAGGGAGGGCTCGGTGTAGGGGAAGTAGCTGGGGCGTACGTTGATCTTGTCGAATCCCATCCTGGCGTAGAACTCGCGGATGAGGGAGATGAGCATGTCGAGATTGGCGTTCTCGTCGATGACGATTCCCTCGATCTGACTGAACTCGGGCAGGTGGGTGGCGTCGATGGACTCCTTCCTGAAGATCCTGGAAATGGAGAACGCCTTCTGGGGTGCATCCGGATGCTCCGCGATGTACCTGATGCTGCTCACGGTGGAGTGGGTCCTCAGGAGCGCCTGGGAGGCCTTCTCCTCCGACCAGGTTCCTCCCCAGCCGGTGGAACCGGTGTCCCCTCCGTTCTCGTGGATGGCCTTGATCTTGGCGACCAGGTCCCTGTCGTCCAGGGGGATGGTCTCGGGGTTGTCGAGGAAGAAGGTATCCTGCATGTCCCTGGCGGGGTGGTCCTGGGGGATGAAGAGGGTGTCCATGTTCCAGAACGCGTTCTGGACGTACTCGGAGGACATCTCGGTGAATCCCATGTCGGTGAAGAGCCTGCGGACCTCGTTGCCGAGCCTGGTCAGGGGGTTCTTCTTGGCAGGGTAGGCAGCGGGAGCGAAGGTCTGCACATCGTACTTCCTGAACTCCACGTCCTTCCACTTGCCGCTCTGGATGACCTCGTCGGTCACCTCGGTGAGCTCCTCCCTGATCTCGATTCCGGAGCGGGCGGCCGCGGTACCGTCGGCGGTAAGGGTGATCTCCCTCTCGGTCACGACGGTCTCCTTGATCATTCCCTTGCGGCCCTTGAGGTCCTTGACGACCTTGGGGTCGGCGTCCTTCTCCTCCACGGGAGCCTCGATCATGCGGGCGATGAGCTCCTCGTCGGGCATCTGCTTTCCGAGGGTCTGCTTTCCGAGGTCGGTGAGCACCAGGCCCTTCTCCCCGGAGACCTCCTGCATGGTGGCGAGCTTCTTCCTCATCAGCCATCCCACGGCGATGTTGTCCTCCCCGGGCATGGCGGAGGCCAGGGCGGCGAGGGTCATGCTTCCGCCGTTGGCGTCGAGGGCGGTGAGTGCCCTCCTCTCGGGAAGCCCCTTCCTGGATTCCTCCACGTCGGTGAGCTCGAAGTACTTGGTGCTGTCCTCGGAAATCTCCGCGAGTCCCTTGGAGGCGAGCCACGAGGCGGAACCCATGACCTCGACCTCCAGGCCGAAACCGCCCTTCTCGATCATGTCGGCAGGGCTTCCGCGGCCCCCGTTCTTATCAAGTGCCAGCAGCAGTCTTTTCTCGTTGTAGCTAAGTCCTTCGAGCAACTCCTTCATATCCATCTTACTCACCATTTGAAACCTTCGAAGGTCATCTGCTTGACTATCTCTTTGGCCTCTTCCCTCTTGGCCTGATGATTCTCAAGGAAGACGTTTATCTTGCCGGTGAGCGCCACCTTGCACTCACCGCAGAGGATCTCTCCGCGCCTGCATTTGTCCGCCAGCTCGTTGAGCTTGGCGTCGTCGTGCTCGAAGAGATAGAAATTGTACTTGAATACGGCGCAGACGTCGGGGTTTCCTCCATTCTCCCTCTGCTCCTCCACGCTGACGCATCCTCCGGTGAACGCCCTTCCGACCTTCTTCTTGACCTGCTTGGGGGTGTCGGTGGTGTAGATGGTGGCGTTCTCGTCCGAGGAGGACATCTTGTCCCCGCCGTTGAGGCCGGGGCACATCTTGCAGTAGATCATGGACGGCTTGTGGTATCCGAGTCCCTGTGCCACATCGCGGGTGACCCTGAAGTGGGGATCCTGGTCGATTCCGCAGGGGATGACCACGCGGGTGGGCTTGCCCTCGATCTCCGAGGGGATGAAGGCGGGTGCGGATTCCAGGGTGGTGAAGAAGATCCTTCCGATGTTGGACTCCCCGTCGAAACCAAAGACAGCCTTGGCGGTGGAGAAGGTGACCTTCTTGGCGACGCGGAGGGCCAGAGGATACAGGGTCTTGATGTTCTCGGTGTCCACGATGATCTTGGTCTTCTCGGGATCGAAGCCGAGGGCGACAAAGTCCAAGGCGTTCTCGTAGGCCATGTTGCGGGTGTCGTGCAGAGTGAGGTCCTTGAAAAGGAACTTCTCGTCGTCGGTCATCTGGAAGAGCATGTCGCACTTGAAGGTGTCCTGCACCCATTTGTTGAAGATCCAGGGCATGACATGGCCCAGGTGGGTGTTGCCGGAAGGTCCCCTGCCGGTGTAGAGATAGAACTTGTTGCCATTGTCGTAGTCGTCCAGGAGCATGCCGAGGTCGCGGTGGCAGTAGAAGATGCCGCGCCTCATCATGTAGTGAGGCTCTCCGTAACGGGAGATCCTGTCCATCAGCTCCTTGTCGATGGGGGTCGTTCCGAACTTCTTCATCAGAACGTCGTAGTCTATGTCTCCGGTCACTTCCCAGGGGGTGACCTTGAAATCCTCTGCCATTGTGCGCTCATAGTTATAAAATACTTTAAAGTTGGGGTAGACCCAGAACCCCCGTTTAACGAACAAATAATAAGGCGATTACCTATGCAGTCAATATGTGGAACATACTTGGTGAGGAAGCCATCTACCTGGATATCACCTACAAGTTCAAGAAGAGGCTGGCGGAGCTGGCCCCCGCCGACGAGACCGGAGACAAGTACAGGAAGCTCCTAGACAAGACCGATGTCGGATTCATGATCAACGGCGAGACCGAGGAGAACTGCTTCATGCTGACCGTCCCCGACGAGTACACCCCCGAGGATATCCAGTTCATGGCCGAGCAGACCATGGCCGCCATCGTCAAGAACGATCAGGCACCCATCAGCGCCAACGGCGTCGAGCAGAAGTACAAGATCATCATCAACAACAACAAGGAGCCCGAACTCATCGGTCTCCGCAAGACCCCCGGAATGTCCTCCGTGGAGCTCTTCAAACCCATCTTCAAGAACTGGAGCAGCCCCGGAAGGGCCAATCCCAACACCAGCGGCCAGTACTACGACTGAGACCGCCTGAGGAATGTGCCAGCAGGCACATTCCTCACATTTTTTCAGCGTTTTTTATCGATCGCGAGATTGATGTCGGACATGTCGTTCTCGTCCCTGACAGGGGTACCGGGGTACACCTTCTTCTCCGAGGCCTCCTCGTGGAGACTGAGGAGCAGGGGGACGGGGATGAAGATCTTCCACTTCTTGGCGATGTCCGCGGAGGTGGTGGCCTCCATGGCGTAGTAGTAGATGATGGAGGTCAGGAACACCACGAAGAGGATGATGACCGCGCTGAATCCGATGTACAGCAGCACCTCGACGGGGTTGTCCTGCTCGAAGACCGCCCTCATGACCAGGATGAGCGCGGCGAAGACGGGGACGGCCATCCTGTAGACGGTGGCGGTCACGCCGTTGTAGAGCTTGAAGTCGCGGTAGTTGGTGCCGATCCTGACGTCCAGCGATTTGAACACGGAGAAGGGCAGGATCAGGATGGGGACGTAGAGGGTGATGCCGAAGATAAAGATGGGGATGTTGGCGGTGTACTCCACGTCGAAGAAGGTGGGGTTCATGGAGAGGTAGATCCAGAAGAACATACCCACGATGAGGGACAGAACCACGGTGCTGCCCATGTCCTTCCAGGGGAACTTGGTGCCCACTGACTTGGGGTTGATGGCGATGTTCCTGGTGTCGAGGTCCGGAGGGATGTTGAACAGGAAGGAGAACATCCTGTCGCCGGGGGTCAGGTGCTCCTTGACGTTGGCGTACCTGATGTGGCCCACGACCTTGTAGAAGATGAGCCTCTGGATGGCGTCGACCACGCATGCCACGCCGAGGGCGCCGATGAACAGGTAGACGATGACCAGGATGTAGGTCAGCTGCCTGGTGAGCGCGAAGGTCGCCGCGGCCAGGATGACCGTGATGATCAGCGACGCGATGTTGCGCCTGTCGATGATGTAGAGAAGTCCCACCGCCACGAAAGGCAGGGCGATACATGCCAGGAGGCCCTGCGCGGTGATGAGGTGACCCATGATGGTACGTTCGTTCAAAAGTGCCACGGCTACGCAGTAGCCGGCCATGCATAGCAACCAGACCGCGAGCACGATCTTGTCGAACTGTCTCACGACGGACAGTCCGGCAGGCAGGCTCTCGGCCCAGAAACTGTGTTTTTCCCCTTCTTCCAAGTGCATCATTTGCTGTCAGACCAAACCTTGACCGAAACGGTGGATTTGTCCCCGGGGGTGATGCCCAGGAACACGCACATATCGGTACAGTTCTTTGTGCTGAATGGCCCGAGCGTTACATCGGTGGTTCCGCCTACCTCTCCCAAGAGACCGCCGTTGTCCTGAGTGGCAACGGCCACGTCAATGGGGAGTTCGGAGGTCACATGCACGCGGACCATACGATTCTTCTTAACGTCAAAAGAAAACTTCATTATGTTGAAGTAGCAGGTTCCCGTGGAGTTCGTAGGATCGAACTCGCCGATACGGAAATTCTCCTTCTCAAACAACACTTCCTCTTTCGAAAAGATTCCCATCATCTACCCTATTGCGTAGGGAGTAAAAAAGGTCTTGGATTTCTCATTCCGCGGGGGAATATCCTTCCAGGTCGGTGGAGTATTTCCACATCCTGGGATAGTGGCCGGGCTCCATGAACACACGGAGTGTCTTGGCAGCGACGCCGGCATCGGCGGCCATCAGCTTGTCGGAGGACATCATCATCCTGCCGATGGCTACGAGCTCGCCGCGGGCGGTCATCAGGGCCACCAGGGCGTTCTTGCGGATCTCCGGATCGAGCATGTGTACCCCGCGCACGGAGAGGTCGGCACCGTGGCATACTGCGTCCACGGCGGTCGCCTTGACGATGATCTTGGGCAGAGGGTCCACCAGTACCTCCATGGGCCTGATGAGGCTTCTGAGCCATTCTCCGCGGCCCTCCTGCTGCCAGAATACATAGGCATCGGTCAGATCCTGCAGAGTGGCAGCCTGGGACTCCTTCATCTTGCCGGAACGGGTACGCCTGAGCTCGGTCATGGATGCGCCGCACAGGAGCATCTCGCCGATGTCGATGCAGAGCGTTCTCACGTAGGTGCCCGCGTCGCAGGAGATGCGGAAAAGGACATCCCTGCCGGAGATGTCGAGGATCTCCAGCTCCTTGATGGTGCGGATGCGGATCTGCCTCTTGACGGCGGACCTCACCGGGGGAAGCTGGTACACCTTACCGACGAACCTGCCCATGACCTCCCTGATGCGTTCCTCGGAGCGGTCGGCGTGCAGTTTCATGAGGCAGACGTACTCCTTGTCGGAGGACAGGACGATATCGGTCAGGCGGACGGCCTTGCCGGTACAGATGGGGAGGACTCCGCTGACGTAGGGGTCGAGGGTTCCTCCGTGGCCGATCCTGTCGAGATGCAGCGCATCGCGGGCCCAGGCGGTGGCCTGGTGCGAGGTGGGTCCGGAAGGCTTGTCGAGTGCGATGACCCCTCCCTGAAGAAGTTCTCCCACAGTACGGTCGGAGGGACGCTTGCCCCACCTGTCGGGAATCGTGTCGGGGTCCTTGACCAGCATGGTTCGGACGCGCACGGCATCCAGGATCTTCTGGAGTACCTCGTCGGGGGTCAGGTTGTCGGTGTTGATGATGAGGTCGTAGACGCTGAGGTCGTTGATGTCTATGTCGTAGTACATCTTGTAGCGCTTGGCCTCGGAAGCCTGACGTGCGTTGGTCTCCTCGATGGCGTGCTGGAGCTCCTTCTCCTCGCGGATGCCGATCCTTGCGAAGCGGACCTCGGGGCTGGCCTCCAGGAACACGCGGAGGGCGGGGATCCCGTTCCTGGTCAGCATGTATGCGGAGAGGCGGGATTCCAAAATTATGTCGGGGCTGTTGCGGGCGGTCTCCACGATCTTGGCGTCGATGTCAGCGTCGATCTGCGGGTCCTGCTCCGCCAGCTTACCGAGTTCTACAAGGGTGAGACCCTTCTCTGCGGCAAGCTGTCTGAAGACCTGTCCGAAGACGACGGCCTTGAGGCCGAGGGTCTCCGACAGTTTGCCACAGACAGTGGTCTTCCCGGAACCGGGAGGACCACTGATGGTTATTCTCATGCTCCACCTGCGTCGAGCATCTTAAGGCGTTTCTTGAACATCACATGGTTGATGAGCTTGTTCTCGAGCTGTCCGATAGGAAGGCTGATGAGGGTGTAGATAACGATCCACAGAGGCATGAAGCCCATCACGTTGTCCATCAGGTTCGCGGTTCCCCAGGGCATGGCGATGATCAGGGGAGTGGTGTCTCCGTGCATCGTGTAGGTCACGAAGTAGAAGATCCACGCGTAGATGGGGATGACGAACACCATGGTGAGAGGCATGAGCTTCATCATCTTGGTGCTCTGCTCCATGGAGGCAGCCATCATCTGAGGCTGCATATCCTGCAGCTTCTTCAGCTTGTACAGATTGTTCTCGGTACGAGCCGTGCGCATCTCTGCGTTGTACTCGCTCTGGATGTGCTGGGTCCTTGCCTGCGCGACGGGGTCGGACAGGAATCCCCTGACGACGGTGCTGAGGGTAATCATGATGATACCCGCGACCATCAGGGTGAGTACGGGGTACTTTCCGCCGAAGTCGATGTACTTGAACACGTAGTTGAGCGCCTCGCCGATCTGGACCCTCCACATCATGACGACCATCATGATGACGAGGACCCCGAGCATACCGATCATGGTACCTTTGGGCATGGGCTGCATGTTCTGCTGTTGCTGCTGCCTCATCTGTTCAGGGCTGCCTGGATTTGCCATTATCATTCACCACCGAAGAATCCCCTCATCATGGGGTTCATCTCCATCATCTGTTCACGTCCGAGCGCTTCGTAGAAGCGTATGATGATTCCTACCGTCAGCAACAGACCCGTACCGGATGCGTTTCCGGTGGTTCCGATCATGTCGGCCACGGCTGCGAGCAGACCGATCAGAGCTCCTGAGAGCACGGTGATCGTGGGGATGTACCTCTCCAGGACCTTGGTCAGGACACGGGGGTCCCTCCTGAATCCGGGAATCTGCATTCCGCTCCTCATGATGTTGTTGGCCACGGACTCCGGACCGAGGTTAGTGGTCTCGACCCAGAACTTGGCGAACATGATAGATCCGATGACCATCACAGTCAGGTAGATCAGCACGTGGCATATGTTCTGGATCACGCTGTGTCCGTTACCGTACGACGCCGGGTTGAGAATCGGCAGCAGCCAATCGGTCAGACCCTGCGGTGTCGAGAGATACCATGCGATACCTCCCGAGGCGGTAGTGCTTCCGGTCTCGTACGTTCCTATGGCCCCGTTGCCTCCGATGAGGGGGATGGAGCTCAGGAAGTCGTTGGTGTACAGGAGCAGGCACACCATGCTGATGTTTGCCAGCAGGGCTGACATCAGGATGACAGGGATGTTGCTCGCGTACATCAGTTTGATCGGATATCTGCCTCTGGCACCCCTCGCGTTTCCGTGGGAGAGAGGCAGCTCGATACGGCTGGATTCCAGGTAGACGACCACCAGGAAGATCACGACCGTTCCTATCAGCGCGATGAGCGGGTTGGGAGCACCCAACAGGATCATCTCGTATCCTCCCGACGCCATCTCCGCGGAGCTGGTGTGGGTGAGGATGTAGATCGCCTTGGGGATGGTTCCCGCAGGCGGGTTGGAGAGCGCGTACTCGGTGCCGAATCCCTGGAGCGGATACCAGTTCAGCGCACCGGTGAAGACAGCCTGTGCCACACCGGCCGCGATGAACAGCGAGATACCGCTTCCGATTCCCCATTTGGAGATGACCTCGTCGAAGAGGAACACCAGGTAGGAACCGATGAACAGCTGCAGGATGATGAGGGATTTGGATCCCCAGCTTCCGAACTGCGATACGAACGCGTCGGAGGGCACGAGGTATCCGAATACCTGGGGGAGAGCCTCTACGAGGATCATCACCAGGACCAGGACCTTCATCACCGATTGGTAGCAGGCTTTGTCCTTCTTGTTGCTCAGATCAAGTTTGATGATTTTCGCACCGACGAACAGCTGCATGATGATGGACGCGGTGACGATCGGTCCAATACCTAACTGGAGGATCGTACCGGATGCCCCGGCCATGATGGTCCTGTACTGCGCGAACATATCCAGGGAGCCCGACTGGTCGAGTCCCCAGATATACACGTTGGACATCACGAAGTACAGGATCAGGATGACCGCGACCCACATGATCTTGGTCCTGAAGTGCACGTGCCCTTCGGGACGCTTGACTGCGGGGAGCCTGTCGCCTATAGGTTTCACCTTGTACAACAGGCTCGGTTTTGCATCATCCATTTGAACTACTCCTGATGGAATCACTCAGCGACGGATCCGCCAGCTGCCTCGATCTTCTCTTTGGCTTTGGCGGAAGCTTCGGCAACGATGACATCGATGGCGACATCGACGTTTCCGCTTCCGAGAAGCTTGTCGATGCCGGCATCGGTCAGGTTGACGGAGTACTTGTCCCCGTCCTGCTTGGCGAAGCCCATGGCCACGAAGCGGTCCATGCTCTTCTGGAGCTCAGCAACGTTGATGGTGCTGTTGGCCTTCACGACGCACTGGGGCCTCTTGAAGCCGTGGCGTCCGTAGTGGTTCCTGTCGTATTTGAGCATCCAGATCTTGCCGGTCTTTCCGAGACCTGCTTTTCCGCGGCCTCCGATGATACCTGCTCCACGTCCGGATTTCTTTCCGCGTCCGTGGGTCCTGGATCCCCTGAATTTCTTGGTTCTGCTAGGCATTTATGACACCTCAGAGCATCCTCATGACGAGGTCGTTGATCTTCTCCTTCCTGTTTCCGAGAGCTCCGCCCTCTGCGAAGGCGTGCTTGTTACCCTCGTATCCTTTGATAGGGGGGTGGAGACGGAAGACGGGCTTCATACCCTCGACATCCTTGATCTTGTACTCACCGGCGACGATGGCCTTGGCCAGGTCGTCGATGGTCGCGAACTCGGTGTGCTCCTTGACGTACTCGTCGGTGACGGGTGCATCTCCGATGACCTTACCGCGGGCCTTGATCATGGCGGCGAGGGTCTCCTCGTCGATCAGTCCGAAGGTGCAGTAGTCCTTTACGACCTGGAGCATTCCCTTGTAGGCATCGTTGACGGGGACCACGGTTGCGTGGTTGACCCTGTTGAGTCCCAGGAGGTGCATGGTGTGCTGGATGTTGTAGTTGACATCGGCCTGGCCGAGCACGCGGATTACGACGTATGCTGCCATTTTCACTCCTCCATGTTGTCAACGTCGGTCTCGGTCTCTTTGAGTCCGATGGGTCCGGCGACGATGTTGAGCTTCTCGGCCTGCTCGTCGGTCACCCTGACGACTGCGGTCTGCCTGAGTGCGTCGAAGGTTGCGACACAGTAGTTGACCTTGGTCTTGGTGTTACCGCGGGCGAATCCCCAGGAGTCGTGGACACCGGCGAGGGTGAGCAGGCTCTTGGCGACGTCTCCGACTGCCAGTCCGATACCGCGGGGTGCGGGGCGGAGGTAGACGGTGACGGATCCGGAGCGTCCGATTACCTCGAAAGGCAGAGAGTGGACAGATCCACAACCGCACTCCCAGGAACCGCAGCCCCTCTTGATCTCGATGATGTTGAGCTTTGCGTTGTCGATAGCTTTCTTGATGGTAGGTCCGACTTCCTTACCCTTTGCACGGCCTACACCGATGAATCCGTCTCCGTTTCCGACGATGCAGGTCACTGCGAACCTGACCCTCCTTCCGGAGTCGGTCATCCTCTGAACCATGTTCAGGTCGATGACCTCATCCTGCAGGTCAGGCAGGAGAATGTCGACGATCTCGGGCTCACGCAGAGGCAGTTTGGTTGCCAGAGCTTCGCTCATCGTGGTGACTTCTCCGTTGAGGACCATGTGTCCGAGCCTAGTTTTAGGTACCCAGTCAACCATTTCACTCAGCCTCCAGTTTCTGTTTCATGCTGCTAATGTCAGCCTCGATCTTGTCGTCGATGTGTTTTCCGTTGATCCTGTCCTCATCGGGGAGCACGTCCTCGCTGCAGGGGACCTCCAGTCCGGCATCGATCATTCCCTTGGCGACAGCGAAGAGGACTCCGCCGTGCTGGGGGTTCTGCATACCGAGGTCGAGCACTGCGTACTCGATCTCTTCCTTCTTGGCCCTGAGGCCAGCCGCGTAGCCGACGAGGTATGCCGCGGGGACAGAGGAGCAGGAGTGCTCCCAGCCCATCTTGGCGAATTCCTTGGTGTCGGCTGCTGCGACGACAACGTCTCCGTTCATGGTGAAGTCCACGAACTGAACGGTGATGTTCTTGTTGGACCTTCTAACGACTGCCCTGGTCTCGTGGCTCGCGAGGAGCTTCTTCCTGGTGTAATAGTTAGTGCGGCTTTCTCTTCTTCTGCGGAACGCAACTTTGTATCTAGGTCCTGTAGCCATCAGATCTCCTCCTCTTTCAGGTTGCCATCGGCGATCATGTGCTGCTTCAGGTTCCTGCGGGAAGTGTAGACTCCTCCCTTGGACTTCCTGTAGTACAGCCTGTACACGGAGGGCGAGATCTTGCCGGACTCGCGGAGCTGCTTGAGCTCGTCACGAATAGGCCTGATGGTTGCGATCCATGCGCGCTTGGACGGAACGCGTGCGTTTGCTGTTCCTTTCCTGCTTCCAGGTCCCTTGCGCTTACCGCTGGCTTTCTGTTTGGCTGCGTATCTTATCCTACCTTTGGACGTGCCCGCCTTGGGTTTGGCCTTGATCATGCCAGACTCGATGGCGTTGCGGATGTCTCCGCGGGTGATGCAGTCCTGGATATCCTCCTCTTTGGTGGGGTCGATCCAGACCCTGTTCTCACCGCACTTAAGGATCTCGGCTGCAAGCCTCCTCTGGTTCTTAAGGTCGGACATGTTCAGGCCCTCCTCTTGTAATCAGTGGTAGGCATCTTGTTGAGCACACGGATTCCGAGCTCCTTTGCCCTGTTCTCGATAGCGATTCTCTTCTTGACTCCGACAGTTCCGCCGATGCGGGCTGCCTGGGTCTTGGGGTCGATGTCCTCGAGTCCGTCCACGTTGTAGACCATGACTTCCTCGAATCCGGACGGGTGGAGTCCCCTGACAAGGGCGGGTCCGCCGTATCCGATCTCGACCATCGGGGGCCTCCTCTTCATTCCCCTCCTCATCTTGGAGTGGATTCCCCTGGGCCTCCTCCATGCCTCGCCGAGCTTCTGGTACCTGAACCACTCCTGCCTCTTGAAGGCGGGGCGGTTTCCAGAGATGACAGCCCTCTTGGCGAGTGCATCGATCTGTTCCTCACTGAGCTCGGGTTTGGGCTCGACGGTGTATGCGCCGGCCTCGACGACCTCAGCTTTGGGTGCCTCGGTCTTGGCTGCCTTGGCGGCCTCCTTGGACTCGAATGCATCCTTCCAGTTCTCTACGGTCTTGGGTCCGACACCGGAGAGAGTCTTAATGATCTGCTTGGACTTCTCCTCGTCGTTTACAGCGTCCTTCAGCTGCTCGACAGAGGTGATTCCGATGGATTCAAGCTCTGCAACGTTGGCATCCTTGAAGCCGGGAAGGTCCTTGAACTCTTTAACGCTCATTCTTTCACCTTGTGAGATTTGTGGACGATGTAAATTCCATCCTCGAATACCCTCTTATCGAATCCGCCCCTCATAGTGGAGCGCTCGATGTTGGCCGCGGTCTGTCCGACATCCTCTATGTTGATACCAGTGACAGTGACATCGGATCCGGCGATCTTGACGTCGACGTCTCCGATGATGTTGGCGTAACGGGTGGCGTGGCCTCCCATGTAGTTGTTGACCTCGACCCTCTTCTCCTTCTTGTTGACTGCAACCTTAAGGGGGAAGTGGTTGAAGACGATCTTCAACTGGTAGGTGTAGCCCTCGGTGACTCCCTTGAACATGTTCCTCACATGAGCGTGGAAGGTACCAACCATGGCTTTGTCTTTGATTCTCGGGTATTCGCAGCTGACGACTACCTCGCCGTCAGCGACGACTACATTCACGCGGGGGTGCGAGAAGTTTCTGCTCAATTCACCTTTAGGTCCTTTGACCTTGAAGGTGTTCCCGTCCATAGTGACGGTGACCCCATCGGGTATGGCGATGCGGCTTTCGATTATCCCTGCAAATGTCATTGTTCATTCCTCAGTACACGTAGGCAAGTAGTTTTCCGCCGATGCCAAGTTCTTTGGCACGGGCCTGTGCGACGACACCGTCGGTAGTGGTGAAGATCAGTACACCGAAATCCTGGGCAGGAAGGTACCTGGCCTCGTATTTCTCGATGTCAGTGACTTTCACGGAGTACCTGGGCTTGATGACGCCGCAGTCGTTGATTGCTCCTTTGAGAAGGACGCGGAACTTTCCAGCCTTTCCATCCTCGATGTACTCGAACTGGTTGATGTATCCGTAGTCCTGCATTACTTTGAGCACACGGCCGATAAGTTTGGACGAGGGTGCGATTTCGCATTCCGCCTTTCCGTTGAGGGAAGCGTTTTTGATCACGCACATTGCGTCGTTAAGTGGATCGCTCTGCATTTCTGTTCACCTCACGAATATTTCTTGAAGCCCAGCTCTGGGGCCATGTCCCTGAAGCACTGGCGGCAAAGGTGCATTCCGTACTTCCTAATAATACCGCGCCTGCGGCCACAGCGGTCGCAGCCGACCTGCCTTCCGAACTGTTTCTTAGGTTTCACTCAACCACCTCTACGCTGAATTTGTCTTTCACGAACTGGATTGCTTCATCCCTCTGGACGCGGTGCTCCTTGGGGATCCTCCTGCTGAGGAGGGCCCTCCTCTCGACACGGCAGCCGCCAACCCTGCGGATGACGACGTTGACGTCCATTCCGAAGATACCGATTTCAGGGTCGTATTTCATACCTTCGAAGTCGGTGTAGTCGGAGATACCGAAGGACATGTTACCCTCCTTGTCGAAGGAGTAGACATAGACCTTGTTCTCCCTGATGCTGAGGGCCTTCCTGAGGAAGGACTCGGCCTCCTCTCCGCGGAGGGTGACCTTACATCCGAGGGGCATTCCGACACGGATTCCCAGATCCCTGTTGACGGTCTTGGAGATGGTCTGGACAGATTTCTGGTTGGTGACCATCTCAAGGACCTTCTGAGCCTTGACGAGCTTCTCTCCTGCCTCGCCGACACCGATGTTGACGGTGACCTTCTCGACACGGAGTGCCCTCATGGGGTTCTCGCTCATTCGGAGACCTCCGGGAGCTCGGACTTTCCGCTGCCGATGACGAAGACGTTCTTCTTCACGGTCTCGGAGTTGTCCTTGAAGGTGATGGTGTTCTCGGTGGGCCTGTTGACGACGGTGTACTTGTCGACGGTCTCGACGGCGCCGATGTGGCGTCCGGAGATGACGAGCACGACTGCGTTCTCGGCGAGGGGGTAGTCTGCGACGATCTTGTTGGTCTCGAGGCAGAGCTTGACGCTGTCGCCGGTGTTGTACTTGTTCTCGTCGAGGAGGACGTTCCTTCCGCTGGACAGGTTGAGCTGGATCTTTCCGCCTGCAACCTTGGTCTTGTTCTCGATCCTGCAGAGGATCCACCTGGCGTCGTCCGCGGTGATGGGGACGAGGGTCAGCTTTCCCTTGCTGGTCAGAAGGACACGGTAGTTGGCTCCGCTCTTGGGGAGGGAGACAACATCCATCAGTCCGACGGGTGCCTTGGCGTCTTTGACGGCCTTTCCGTTGACGATGAGGTCACGGGCGGCGATGATCTTCTTTGCCTCTTTGGCGGTGTCACAGACTTTCAGCATATCCCTGAGGATCATGGCTGCGGGCATGGAAGAGTCGACGGAGTGTGCTCCTGCGCTCTGTTTGGTTGCCCACAGGTGGACCTTCTTAGGGATGGGCCATGTCTTGGGCATGGCAAGTCTCTTCATGTGGTCGCTCATTCTGCAGCCTCCTTCTTCTTTCCGAGAGCCTCAGCCCTCAGGGAATCCTCGAGATTCAGTTTGGTGATCACGAGGTTCGACGCGTGGATGGGGCGCGCCACGGCAGTTCCGTCTGCCTGTTTGATGGTAACGCCCTCGATGGAGACGCGGCCGGTCTTGGTGAAAACCTCGACGACCTTTCCCTCGGTTCCGCGGACGTCATCTTCACCGCGAAGGACGGCGACAGTGTCACCGACGCAAACCCTTGCGGTGCGCTTTCCGTATTTCTCTGCAAGGTCCTTGCTGAGGTGTGCGGAGAGCATCTTTCTCTTTACGTGGGCAGGGGCGTTAGCCTGAGCTTTCCTCTGAACCCTTGCTTTGCTGCTTACCATTCATCTCACCTCAAACAATAGTGCTGGCGGTGGCGGCAATCCTGGGCCACCTGTCGGCTGCTTCCCTTGCAACAGGGCCTTTGATATCGGTTCCCTTGGTCTCTCCGGTGTCAGTCACGATGACTGCGGCGTTGTCCTCGAAGAACACCATGGTTCCGTCGGGGCGCCTGAAGGGCCTCCTCTGGCGGACGATGACTGCGAAGACGATCTGCCTCCTCATTGCGGGGGTTCCCTTCTTGACAGATGCGATGACCATGTCACCGACTGCTGCCTTGGGGCTCCTCCTTGCGACTCCGTGGTATCCGGGGACGGTGATGATCTCGATCACCTTGGCACCGGTGTTGTCGATGACGGTGAGCTCGGACTGCTGCTGGAGTCCGCGGGTCTGAGTTCCTGCGATTCCCTTCATCTCTGCTCACTCCTTCTTCTCGATAACCACGAAGGCAACGGTCTTGGAGAGGGGCCTGCACTCCATAATCTTGACGGAGTCGCCAACCTTGAGGTTGAGGCAGGGCGCGGCGTGGGCTGCGTACCTGGCGGACCTCTTCTGGTACCTTTCGTATTTGTTCACAAACTGGAGGTAGTCGCGTTTGACGATGACGGTCTTGTTCATCTTTACTGCGTCTACGACTCCGTCGATGATCTGTCCCCTGACGGAAAGAGTTCCGTGGAAGGGGCAGTTGGGGTCGCTGCACTCGCCCTCGGGAGCGGCAACCTCGATTCCGATGTTTCTAACGTTTGCTGTCATAGTATTCTCACCTAACCTTTTTCATTCTGTTCTCAGGTCGGTGAAGGATCTTGCTTCCTTCAATGTCTATCTGCTCATTGTGATACGTGAACCTGAACTCATTCCCCGACTTAGGGACCATTCTCTCAGTTCCGGCCGATTCTATGGTGAACGTGTTCTTGGTTTCGTCGACCACTCTGCCGGAGATTCCGGAGAACGGCGCTGACAGCACAAGCACGTCGAGGCCTATGAGTTCAGATCTCATGATATCGCTCTTGTTCATCTCGCTTACCTTACTTCGGTACGGAATCCGATCTCTTCCAGGACGGCTTTCACTTTCTTCTTGTGATCGCCCTGGAGTTCGATGCGTCCATCCTTGCAGGTACCGCCGGCCGCGCATCTGCTCTTGAGAGTCTTTGCGAGGTCAGCGATGTCGATGTCGTTCCCGTCGATACCATCGATGACGGTTACGGTCTTTCCGTATCTGCGGCTGTCGATAGAGATCCTAACGCTCTGCTGCTCACGTGCGATCTCCTCGCACATGCACAGTTCTTTCGGCAGGCCGCATTTAGGGCAGATCTCAGACATCAGAGCTTCTCCTCCTCCTTCTGTACGGTCAGAATGCGGGCGATGCTGGTCCTGATGGAGCGGATGATGCCGGGGCTCGAGGGAGCGCCTCCCATTGCGGAGACTCCCCTCTCGTGCATGAGCTCGTTGCGAAGCTCTTTGAGCTTCTCGTTGCGCTCCTCGGCGGACATGTTCCTGATGTCAGCGATTTTCAGTGCTGCCATCTTCACTCCTCCTTGACCTGGGAAGCTGCCTCGACCTTGAAGAGGTCGGGGAACTTCTCAGCGGCGACGTCCTTGCCGACAACCTTGATCTCGGCGGGCAGCTTGGATTCGCCTTCCATGATCTCGACGGTGACACCGATGACACCCATCTTGAGGGTGGCGACGGCGAATCCGTGCTTGACGAACTGGATCTTGGGGTCTCCACAGTATTTGATGGATCCCTCTTTGAACTTCTCAGTCCTGTGCCTCTGTCCGCTCAGCTTTCCGGCGAGGATGATGTAGCATCCGCGGGCACCGGCGTCCATAACCCTCCTGAGGGTTGCGTGTCCGGCCCTGCGGAAGTGCCAGCCCCTCTCGAGGGAGAAGGCGAGCTTCTCTGCCATGATCTGTGCGTTAAGGGAGACGTCCTTGACTTCCTGAACCTCGATCTGGGGGTTCTCGAAGCCGAAGCGCTCCTCGATGACGGTGGTCAGGTTCTTGATGGTCTGACCGCGGCGTCCGATGACGAGTCCGGGCCTCTCGGTGGTCAGGAGTACGCGGGTTCCGAGGGGGGTCCTCTGAACCTCGAGTCCTCCGAATCCAGCGCGGGAGACCTCTTTCATGAGGTACTCCTTGAGCAGGACCCTGCGGACGTTCTCTGCAACGAATTTTCTCTCCGATGCCATTTCACTCAACCTCCGAGATGATGATTTCGATGTTTACGGTGTCCTGGTTCCACTCAGTGGCACGTCCCTGTGCCCTGGGCATGTGACCGGGAATGACCTGTCCCCTGGAGGTGGTGATGGTGGTGATCACCATGCTCGCGGAGTCGAGTCCCTTGTAGTCAGCGTTTGCCGCCGCACTGTTGAGGGTGGCAAGGATGGCCTTGGAGACTTTGACGGGGTACCTTCCGGGGCCGACTCCCTGTTTGTGGGAGACGCGCTTGTTGTACCTCCTGAGCTTGACAGGGGTCTCTTTTGCGATGACGCTCTCAAGGAAGGCCTGGGCCTGGGGGACAGTCATTCCCTTGACTGCGCATGCGACTTCGCGTGCGAACTTGGGGGAGATGGGCTGCTCCTTGGTCAGTGCCTTGGCGGAGGTGTCGGGGTCAGAAACAGTGGTGTAACCTTTGTTGATAGCCATATCCAAACACCTCACTTAAGCGGCATGAACTTCGAAGACCTGGTAGCACCGACTCCGGGTCCGGAGTGAGCGGGTTCTTTCCTGTTCATGACGAACTCGCCGAGGAAACATCCGATCATCTCGGGTTTGATCTCGACCTCGACGAATTCCTTTCCGTTGTAGATCGCCACAGTCTTTCCGACGAACTTGGGGAGGATGGGGAGGTCCCTGCGGTGGGTCCTGATGACTCCCTCGAATTCGTCAGCGTTCAGTTTGTCGTAGACGAGCTGCTGCTCGTAGTTCAGTCCGCGGAGGTAGGTCCTCCTGGACCTGGAGGGCAGGAGCTCGAGGACTTCGTCGAAAGGCATAGCACGGAGCTGTTCCATGTTGTATCCACGGAACATGAACTCCTTCTTCCTCCTAGCCTGGATTGCGGATGCCTTCTTCCTGGATTTTCTCCTGGAAGCTTTTGCGGATCCCATAATTTTCTTTGCCATTGAGCTCACTTCCTCTTAACTTTCTTCTTAGGCGCAATGAATCCGGCTTTCTGTCCCGGAGGTGCGTTCCTTCCATGGCAGTTGGGTCCACCGACGTGCGGGTGGCTTCCTCCTCCATTGGGGTGGTCGACTGCGTTCATTGCAACTCCCTTGGTCTTCTTGTTTGCGACGGACCTGGACCTCAGGGTCAGGTAGTTCTTTCCTGCCTTTCCGAGGGGCTTGTCGATCCTTCCTCCTCCTGCGACGACACCGATGACGGCGCGGCAGTTGGGGTTGAACTCCTTGAGCTCACCGGAGGGCATGGTAAGGACAACGACCTTACCCCTGCTCACGACGAGAGCGGAAGTTCCTGCGGTCTTGACGAATTTTCCTCCGTCTCCGGGCTGTCCCTCGACGTTGTGGACGAGAGTTCCTTCGGGGATGTTGGCGAGGGCCAGGATGTTTCCTGCCTGTACAACGTCTCCGCCGAGAGAGATCTTCTGACCTACCCTGGTACCCTCTACTGCGAGCTGGTAGCTCTTCTTTCCCTCGAAGTCGATGACTGCAAGAGGGGAAGTCCTTCCGGGAGCCTGGATCAGGTCCTTGATGGTTCCTTCCGCTTCGTAGTGGGGAATCCTGATGTCATCCACGTGCCTGTGGGACGGGGAGCGGTAGTGAGAGCCTCCGCGGGCCCTCCTCTGCGGTATCAATCTTTTTCCCATATTTTCACCTCAGAATACTCCGACCCTCATGCCCACGTCCTCTGCAGAGTATCCCTCTGCGAGTTTGATGATGGCGTGCTTGCCGTCTTTCTGGATTCTGGTCCAGACACGCTCGACCTTGACTTCGAAGCGCTCTTCGAAGGCGGCCTTGATGTCTGCCTTGTCTGCGTCCCTGTTGACGATGAACTCGATCTTGTTACCGTCCTTGTAGCCCTGGGCAGCGGTTCCGCCCATGAGGTTGAGGGCTTTCTCAGTGACGTACGGCCTTACGAGAATGTCGCTCTGCTTCATTCGGTCCACTCTCCGATCTTTGCGATAGCAGATTTGGTGTAGACAGTGAGCCTTCCTGCGTCTCCTCCGGGAGCGAGCAGGCTGGTGTTCAGGGTGCTGATCTCCTCGACTTCGACACCGGGGAGGTTGTTGGCGCCCTTGAATACGGCTGCGGTCCTGTCTTTATCAGATACTACAATAAGAACAGATACAGGGGTCCTGTACTTCCTGTTCCTCATCTTTCCCTTTCCTGCGCGGATCTTGGTTCCTTCCTTTGCGCGCTCGACATCGTATCCGATTCCGATTGCGTCGAAGAGGGCCATGACCTCTGCTGCGGTCTTGACGTCGTTGAGGGCGTCGTCGACAACGACAGGGAAGGTGACCTTGTCGTCGAACTTGTGTCCGCGGGCCTTGACGCAGTCTGCGCATGCGGTTGCAGCGAGTGCGGAGAGGCGGGCGATCCTCAGTTCCTTCTTGTTGACTTTCTGTTCCCAGATCTTCTCGACCTTCGGGGGGTGTGCCCTCCTTCCGGTGACGTTGTTAGGGGACTGGGTTGCTCTCCTTCCATCGTGGAGACGCTGTACACGTGCGACACCGCGTCCCTTACCCCAGGTGCTGACAGAGTGCCTCATACCGGAGAGGGGGTTGGGTCCGTATGCCTGCCTCTTGTTGGCGGCTGCGGCGAGGATGGCCTTCTTGATGATGTCGGGCCTGTACTCGGTGTTGAATGCTGCGGGGACCTCGATGGTGCCAGAGACCTCTCCCTTAACGGAATAAACGTTGGTTGTGGTCATTTTAATCATGCTCCCTGCTTGGATTCGGTCGAGACGTAGGTGACCTCAGCGGCGCCGGTGTCTGCCTTCTTGGGCAGCCTTGCTGCGTCCCTGAACCTGATGAGCCTCTTGGTGGGTCCGGGAACGGATCCTTTGATGAGGACGTAGGTGTTCCTGACCTCTCCGTAGTTCATGAAGCCGCCCTTGGGGCTGACTTCCTTTCCGTCGGTTCCGACCTTGATGATCTTCTTGTTGAGCTCGGTCCTCTGGTGGTATCCCATCTGTCCGGGGAGAGGCACGGTGGACCTTACGTATCCAGGCCTCTTGGGACCAAGGTTACCGATTCCGCGGCGGTGCTTGCTGTTCCTGTGGGAAAGCAGCTTGATACCCCACCTCTTGGTGGCTCCCTGGAATCCTTTTCCTTTGGTGATGGCGATAACATCGATGATTGCTCCCTCGGGGGCGAAGTCGGTAACGGTGACCTCGGTTCCGAGGATGGTCTTGGCGTACTCGATCCTCTCGCTGATAGAACCTCCGCCGATCCTGAGCTCCATGAGGTCGGGGACCTTCTTGGGGACTCCGCTCACGAGCTTGGGCTGGGTGTATGCGAGGACGCGGACGTCGTCGACGTCGATGTTGTCGAACCTGGAGAAGTCGGGTGCTGCCCTCTTGGGGACGTTTACCCTCCTGTCAAGCAGGGGGTCGACGTCAGCGGCCCAGACTTCGCCGGCGGTCCTGAGGCCGAGGATGTCGGACTCGTAGAACCTGACTGCTGCGATCTTCATGGGAGGCACCTCGACGACGGTGACGGGAGTCTGGACTTCCATACCGGAGGTGGTGCTCTTTGCTCTCTTGTCTACGACAAACGCGTGGGTCATTCCTGCCTTGTATCCGGCGAATCCCTGAATCTTAGGGGTTCCCTGGATCTCGGGCCAGGAGTCTAACCTGGGCGTCTGCGATTTTGCTCTCTTCCTAGGGCCGAATGCCCTGGATCCCTTCTTTGGGCGTCTTCTTTGCGGCATATTTTACACATACCTGCGAGGGTCTCTTCGCTAACCTCGCGCTATATTTCAGACGAACGCCTTCATGAACCGACCGTGACGCCTTATTTGTCCCCAAAAGACCTCGAAGGCCGGGGATCAAGCATGGGTTGCGATGCATTGCCCGATACGTCTGGTCGGACATAGAGTATGTCCAATCTAAGCCTTCGTAAGCCGATGTTATATATAAAACATCCCTACGCGTTCCTTATTATTATAAGGACGTGGGGAAGGAGTTTTTGCGGAAACGGTTTGGGAAGGTTTGCCGATCTCAGAGCTTGCCTTCCTTGGCCTTCTTCTTCGCACGGTCCATACGCTGCTTGGCGGTGAAACCGGTGGATTCCTCGAGGAACTTGTTGAGCATCCTCTTGGAGTTGAGGATCTCCTCGTCGGAAAGGGATTTGGTATCCTCGACATTGATGGTCAGGAGCCCCATCTGGGTCTTCGAAATCACCTTGGCCTCGATCCTAGCCATGACACCGTAGGAGGATACGAAACAGCCGTTCTCTTCGGACACGTTGCCGAAGACTTCCTTCATAAGTGCGCCCAGTTTTGCACCCTCGATCTTGTCGTAGAATCCCCTTTTGATATCGAACTCGGTCATTTCTCCTGCCATGGTGTCACATCCTGATGGTGAGGTCGCTGTCGAACGCCCTGCCGATGTCGGCAGCGGTTCCCAGATACCTCTCTGCTTCCAGATATTGCTCCCAGGTTTTTCTACATTCGCATGCGACGTTCAGGTCGGAGGGGTTCTGGCTGAAGGAGAAGCGCTCCACGGCGGCAAGCGCCTCCGCATCGCATTTACCGCAGTTGTGGACGCCCCTCTGCGAGCCTCCTCCAGAAGGGGAGGATATGATACGGGAATCCACTGTGCCAGACACCTTCTTCATGACCTCCATCAGAGACCAAATCCACGGGGGTCTGAAGTCTCCTCTCTTCCACAGCCTCTCGACATAGGTCCCGTGCTGGATGTTGAGGGGATTGATGGAGATCTCGTCGGAAAACGGACCGGCGAAGCGTACGGAGGAGATGACATCGTCCATACCGGCCTTCTCGGACATGAACGGGGGCTTCAGGAGCAGGTAGGTCCTCACCATGAGACCGGCCGCCTTGAGCCTCTCCCCGGCCGCTTTGCTCTGTGCCGCAGTGAAGCCCTTGTTGATGCTGGTCCTGAGGATCTCCTCGTTGGATGACTCAAGACCCAGAGCTACCGTAATGTTCTTCGGGAGGGATGCCACCAGCTCATCAGTTATGAACTCCGGACGACTCTCCACAAGGAGTCTCCTGCATCCCGCGAATTCGCGGAACACGCGCTCCCTGACGGACACGGGGATCTCCTCGGGGTCGAAGAAGCTCCCGGAGGTGTAGATCTTCACGAAGGGTTCGCCCTTGTACTTGGCAAGGGCCTGGTCTATCTGTGCGTTGAGGTCGGCCTCGGTAACTCCGTTCAGGGATGCGGTGCGGTATCCGCACATGGTGCATCCCCCGCTGCCGTTCTTGGCCCAACAGCATCCGTTGGTGCGCATGATGAGCACCAGGGCGTTGACTATCTCCCCGCCCGCCATGTCCTTCTCTACCCACGATGCTTCGAGCTCGTTGGGCATTCTCTTTCCTTTCATCAGCTCCCCCACGTACGGGTGCGTTAAAAACCTATCCCGAGCGGGCGCGGGCGCGCAACTTTTAATAAAAGCCGTCACTACCGCCACGCAGAATAAACATGTCGAAGAAAATCGTCATCATCGGTTCCGGAGCCGCTGGAATGTCGGCAGCTTCGGCCGCCAGGGCCGCAGACCCCGAGGCGGACATCACCGTCTTCACCGAAGACAGGGACGTGGCCTACTCGCCCTGCATGATCCCCTGGGTGCTCGAAGGGAAATCCACCTGGAACGAAATGATCATGCACGACCCCGCCTGGTACGCCAAGGAGAGGAACATCAAGGTCATCACCGAGACCAAGGTCGAATCAGTCGTCAACGACACCCCCCGCGGAGCTCCCGCGGTCAGGACCGTCACCGCCGGCGGCAAGACCTATGAGTACGACTCGCTCGTGCTCGCCACCGGAGGAAAAGTCTTCATCCCCCCGATCGAGGGAATCCAGCTCCCCGGAGTTTTCACCGTCAGGACCGTCAAGGGCGGACAGGAGATTGAAGCCTACCTGAAGAAGTCCCAGAAGGTCGCAATCGCCGGAGCGGGAGTCATCGGACTCGAGCTCGCACTGGCACTCGTCAACATCGGAAAGGATGTCACCGTCATCGAGATGATGGATCAGGTCATCCCCAGGATCGCCGACAAGGACATGGCCGAGCCCATGCAGGCCTACCTTGAGACCAAAGGCGTCAAATTCATGATGAAGACCCCTGTGCAGGGTGTCATCGGAAAGGACAAAGTCGAAGCCGTCAACGCCGGCGGAACCGAGGTCCCCTGCGACATGGTCATCTTCGCCACCGGCGTCAGGGCCAACACTGACATCGCCAAGGAACTCGGTCTCGACATCGGACAACTCGGAGCACTCTGTGCGGCACCCACCCTCCAGGCTTACAAGAGAGGAAGGCTCTGCCCCGACATCTTCGTCTGCGGAGACGTCCTGCAGTGCCAGTCCGCCGTATACCCCGGACCCACCATGAGCCAACTCGGATCCTCGGCCGTCAAGGAAGGAAGGGTCGCCGGAGCCAACGCAGCGGGAGCCAAACTCGAGTTCGGCCCCGTCGCCAGCCCCTGGGTCAGTGTCATCGGCGAGAAGCAGATTGCGGGAACCGGCATGTCCCTGGGTCTTGCCTCCTGGTACGGCGTCGAGGCCATAGCAGGAAAGGCCAAAGGACTTACCCGCGCCAGGTACTACCCCGGCGCCAAGGAGCTTATCGTCAAAGTCCTCGCCGACAAGAGGACCCACCGCCTCATCGGTGCCCAGATCATCGCCGGGGAGGAGGCCACGGGCCGCATCGACTGGCTGACCAGCGCCATCCTCAGCGGCATCACCGCGGAGGAGTTCCTCGTACGCTCTGAGAACGCATACTGCCCTCCCACCTCCCAGGTAAGAGACGTCGTCTTCGCGGCGGTGGAGGACCTCGTGAAGAACCTGTGATCCGATGGACCCCGGAGAGTACAAGAGGCTCTACTACGGCCTCAACAGACCCGAAGACATCGACAGGTTCCGCGAGGAGGGCTACGACAGGCGCCTCCTGGAGACCCTCTACAACCAAAAGGTCAACAGGAACGTCAAGAAGAAGTACCACCTGGTCAAGAAGAACGCCCCCAAAATGCTGAGGATGTGGAAGAAGGGCAAGTCCATCTGCGAGATTGCGGACGAGTTCGGATTCCCCCCGATCCTTACCGCCATGCTCATCTTCCAAGAGGACGGCACCGGCAAGAAGATCTTCTGGGAGTACGTGCGCGACCCCTCGCTTCTAGACAGCGAGGTCACCGCCGACGAGCTCCGCGAGGCTTCCGCAAGGGACCTCGTCTATTCCCTCGAGGGCAACGAGAAGAGCAAGGAGCGCGGCAAATGGGGCGAGGGCCTCCTCTGGGAGTGGCTCGATTCCCAGGGCGTCGATTACATGACCGAGGAGGACGAGCGCAGGGAGGACGGGAGCCAGGGCTCCAAGACCCCCGACTGCCTCCTGGCCGAACCCATGAACTTCTGCGGCAAGAAGATCTTCTGGATCGAGAGCAAGGCCTCGTTCGGGGATGCCGCCGAGTTCAAGATAAACTCCAACAAGCAGCTCATCCCGTATACCGAGCTTTTCGGCCCCGGTGTCGTGGTCTACTGGACCGGATACCTGGACGGCCTCGCATGTCCCGAAGGCGTGACCCTCGAGGACATCGGAATTCTGGAAAAGAAACTGAGCAAATGGAAGGACGAGTGAGGGGCTCAGGCCCCCCGCCCGCCTTCACTGCATCTTGATTTTCTGCGCGAGCTCTTCCCTGAGCTCACCGAGGGTAGCGGTCCTCTCGGCGTACGCATTGTGTTTGTGGATGGACTCCTCGGAGTCGCTCTTGACGACGACCTCGGTGTCGTCGGGGAGGTCGGTGTACTTCTCGGTGACGAGGGTGAGTCCGTTCCTGACGACATCCTCTACGAAACAGGTCTTGGTGTGGGCATTGATGACGACCCTTCCCTCGTCCTCCCTCTTTAGGAGCTCGAAGGTGGGGGTGGACACGGCCTTCTCCGCGAGTTCGATGAGGTCATCGGCCTCGATGACGCTTCCGAGCCCGGTGGTCATGTAGATGGAGCAGATGTTCCTCTGGTTGTGGGACATCATGGGGAATCCTGGGTCAGTGACGTTGAGCAGCTCGCCGACGGTCTCCTGGGCGCAGGGACAGGCGGTCATTCCGCAGGCATCTACACCGATGGTCTTGCGAATCTCGCCGTCGCGGACTCCGTGAGCCTTTGCGTGAAGGGTGTAGTACTCGAGGGTGTCTCTGCCGGAAGGGGTCTTGTTGGCCTTGAAGTATTCTCCGGTGATGTCGACATACGCGTTGACTGCATACTCATGCTTGACGAGGAGCTTCTTCACCATGCTGACAGCCATGTCTTCGAGACCGGTGACGGGCTGCTTGACGCTCTCGTCCGCGATCTCACGGAGTACCTCTACGTTCCTGGAGAGATGGGAACCCCTCTGGGTCGCAGGGAGATCGACGAAAATGTCGATGGTGCAGTTAACAACGCTGTTCAGGGGACTGGTGAATCCGGGCCTGCCGATAAGGACAGGTTTGCGGACCTTGGACACACCGACTTTGGTGAGTTTGAATCCGGAAGAACCCTTTCCGTACTGTACGTCACACTTCAATGCCATGAGGACGTGTAAACTTAGCATTACTTAAAATATCTACGTCAACCACAACTGTGTTTCCTAATTATTAGGTCCCGTGTAATCATCTGAGTGCGGATTGATATACCCTTCGAAGAGGGGTCCGGAAGTGCGGATCCGGGGTTTTCGGTGAAATCATTTTATACGGGTACTTCATTCGGATTCCGAATTTTAAAAATCATTAGCTGGCAATGATTTTTATTGTTAAAAGTAATCACTTTTTCATCATTCGGCCGTTCCGGAAAAAGAAGGGATACACTCCTGCCCAATATCTCTAGCCAGATCCAAAGCAGGAGCGGTCGGATGCGATAGGTAACCGACATGGGATGCAACGTCACACAGGGTAAAAGGAATTGGGTCAGGGACAACCGTTCGGAAGGCGCGTTCGAAGGGTTTTTGGAGGAGTTCCCTTCGAAAGAACGGATTCTGGAGGAATTGGAGAAGGCAAATCAGGGAAAGGCGGGAGCCCCCTTCCGGGTCCCCGACTGTGTGGTCCGCTGGGCTATGAAGCAGATCGCAGGGAAAAGGATGGGATACCGTTCTGCCGCCGGAAAGGCTTCCAGGAGGCTGAGGGAATACGGGCTTCCGGGCATTTCGTTCTCGGAACTGAACAAGAGGAAGAACCGTCTGAGGATCCATGACGGCACCACGGATGTCACGGACGCCAGGGTGATGGCTTTCGGAACGGGGGCGTGCCCCCGTTCCGTTCCGATAACCGTTGCGATAGACTCCACCGGCCTGTCTCCCGACAGGCCGTCCGGGTGGAGAGTATATCATTGGAATCAGAAGAGCGTACGCGGGTGGTACAAGCTCCACGCCGCGGTCGATACCGAAACCAGCGAGATTCTCGCATACGTGATAACCGAACCGTACGTCCACGATTCGCTGATGTTCACGAGACTGGTGGAAGCGGTCATCGGAGCAGGCCACAAGGTGGCCTGCGTATTGGCCGATGCCGCTTACGACAAGAAGGAATACTGGAACTGGATGGAACGGAGGAATATCGAATTCGTGGCCAATATCAGGGTTCCCAAGAATCAGTCCAGACGCTGTGCCAGCAGCGGTAAAAGCAAGGGTTCGCTGATCCGCGGATCGCATCTGAAAAGGATTCTGAAGGATGGAAAGGAAATGTGGAAGGAAGAGGTCGGGTATTCAAGGAGATGGAAGGTGGAAGCCGCTTTCTCGGATCTGAAACGTATGTTCGGCGACACTCTCCGGGCCAGAGCCCGGGAGAGTGTGGCCGACATGATCGGCTGGTTCGTGATCGTATACAATCTCTTCAAGAAGGTGAGGTGGTCACTGTGAATTAGGAAACACAGTTGTCAACCACATTTCAGGTAATAGTCAGACCCTGCAAGTATTTGAGCTACGAAGCGATGCATCACGCATGATGCAATGCGGCGTGGACGAAGCGGGAAGAGGCCCCATGCTGGGCCCGCTCGTGGTCGGAGCAGTATGGTGTGACGACGAATCCGTCCTGAAGGAGATAGGCGTGAAGGACTCCAAGAAACTCACCCCCTCGGCACGCGACCGCATGTACGACGAGATCGCGGCCTCGGTTCCGCATTGGTGCACTGTGCCCATATCGGCCGAACAGATCGATCTCCGCATGAAGACCCAGAGTCTGAATATGATCGAATTGGACGTGTTCGTAGAGGCCGTATCGAAATACCCCTCGGAGGTCATCTACGCCGACTGTCCAGATGTGGACACCAACCGTTTCGCCAACATCATGAAGGCGAAACTGGAAGGAGGCGAAGTGATTGCTGCCCACAAGGCTGATGACCTGTATCCGGTAGTATCTGCCGCATCCATCATGGCCAAGGTCACCCGCGACAGGATGATCGAAGATATCCAGAAGGAATTCGGCTGCCCGGTCGGATCCGGCTATCCGAGCGATGCCGTGACGGTCGCATTCATAGAAAAATGGATTAAGGATAACGGTTGTGCCCCACCACATACCCGCACATCCTGGGAACCTGTCAAAAAGATGATATCCGCAAGACACATGACCAGGATTAGCGACTGGTGATAACATGACCATGGAAGAGCAGCTCAGAGGCCTCGTTGACAAATTCAACAAGAAAATGGCCGAAGACGAAAAGACGAGGGATGAAGTCAAACATCTCAAGAAGACCGTCAACATCGACCTCGACACCGAGAAATACTCCTTCAAGCTGGAGAACGCTGAGATCTTCGATTTCAGCTGCACCGCCCTCGAAGAGGCGGATGTCATCATCACCAGCACCCCCGAGAACCTCCAGAAGCTCCTGGACAAAGAACTCAGGCCCATGAGGGCGTATCTCACCAAGAAGATCACCATCAAAGGAAAGATTCAGGACCTCATGTTCCTGAAGAAGTTCTTCTGAAACAAACCCATTCCCTGCGCAAGGGTTTAATATCAAATCCTGCGTAGGGCAATTATAGCGAGGTAGGGTAGCCAGGATATCCCGTCGGGCTCATAACCCGGAGATCAGACGTTCAAATCGTCCCCTCGCTACCATCTTTTATCAAAAACTCGAAAGAACGGTCTTTATACCGTCTTACCCATTAACTCCCATGGATCGGCTCCGCCTCGCCATGGCCTGCATCAACTCCCGCGTGGGGGACATCGACCGCAATGCTGGCACTATGATTTCTTACATGGAGAGGGCGGCAGAATCCGAGGCCGACCTCATCTGTTTCCCGGAGCTGTGCCTCACCGGATATTCCATGCCCCACAGCTTCGAATACTGCCTCGGGGAGGATTCTCCCGCTGTCGGAAGGATAGCGGATGCTTCGAAGGAGCTCGGCCTCTGCACGGTATTCGGATACGCGGACTCGGGAAGGGGCATCGCACAGACGGTGACGGAGAACGGGAGGATCGTAGGGACGTACAGGAAGACCCATCTCGGTCTGAAGGAGAAGGAATGCGCAGTGGCCGGGGAGTCCCTTCCTGTGTTCAGGACCTCCAAGGCCGTAATTGGAATCCAGCTGTGCTTCGAGTCCCATTTCCCGGAGATCTCCGGTACGCTGGCCTCCAAGGGCGCGGACATCATACTGATGCCCCACGCCTCGGGTCTGGCCGCCGATCGCAGGAAGACCACGTGGAACAAGATCCTGCCCGCGAGGGCGTATGACAACGCGGTCTTCGTGGCCGCCTGCAACCTTGCGGGCGACAGCGGCACAGGCACCGTATTCGGCGGAGGTTCCTGCGTGTTCGGTGCAGAAGGGGATCTCCTGGCCGAGGACTACGGCGGCGAATGCCTCCTGGTCTGCGACCTGGACGGAAGCCGGCAGGAGGAGCTGCGCACAGCCGGAAACCGCGATATGCGCAGCCTGTACTACCTGAGCCGCCGCCGTCCCGAGCTGTATTTTCAGTGATCCTCCGTCTCCTCCCGGTAATCGCTTATCCTGTACGAGGCTTCCACCGGAATCACGAACACCCTCCCGTCGCCGGGATGGCCTGTCCATGCGGCCCTGCGGACGGTGTCGACCGCGAGATCCACCGAGGAATCATCCTCCAGGACGATCTCCACCTTCACCTTCTCGATCTCGTCGACGACGAAATCGCCCACCCTGCTCGTGAACCTGACCCCGGCCTGCTGCCCCCTGCCGGTCACATGGGTGAAGGTCATGCCGGTGATCCCCACCTCCTTCAGGGCCTCCTTGACCTCTTCGCACTTCTCGGGACGGAATATCGCCAATACCATCTTCATAGTCTCACCTCAGCTGAAATATGCGGGCTCCCCGTGCTCGACCACATCCTGTCCGATGCTCTCCTCTTCCGCGGGGATGCGCAGCGGCATCACCTTCGAAAGCAGCAGTGCCAGCATATAGGAAACAGCGAAACAGAAGACGATCGTGATACCTATCGCGCAAATCTGCCCCACGAACAGATCCGCACCGCCGAACAGCAATCCTACGGTCCCTCCGGTGTACTTGCTCTCGGCGAACAGACCTACCGCGATCCCGCCCCAGATACCGCCCACTCCGTGGACCCCGAACACATCGAGTGCATCGTCGAGCGAGAACCTGGCGTGTATGAACCTCACCGACCAGAAACACAGGGCACCGCCCACCAGTCCGATCAGGAACGCCTCGGGGGTCCCCACGTAACCCGCTCCGGGAGTGATCGCCACCAGTCCGGAGACCGCTCCCGCAATAAGACCCAGCACGCCGACGCGGCCCACGGTCATGTACTGGCACACGGCCCATGCGACCATGGCCGCGGCCGCCGCCAGCTGCGAGACGAATATGGCATGCACTGCCTGCCCGTTGGCGAAGATACCCGAGCCGCCGTTGAAACCGAACCACCCAATCCACAGCATCATGGCACCCAGGAATGTCAGCGGTACGCTGTGCGCCCGCGACCTGCGGATGCTGTCCTTCCTGTTCCCGACGAAGAGGACAAGCGCCAGACCGGTAACCGCGGCGCAGATGTGGACCACGTCCCCTCCTGCGAAATCGAGTACGGTCAGCCCGATGCTCTCGAACCCTCCGCTCCAGACCCAGTGGGCCATGGGGACATACACCAGGAGGCCCCAGAACAGCAGGAACCATGCGATGGCGACGAACCTCACGCGCTCCGCACAGGCTCCCAGGACGATGGCCGCGGTAAGTGCCGCGAACATCATCTGGAACAATGCGAATTCCAGGACGGAGTAGTCGCTCTGACCCTCGTCCAATCCGTTCATGAACACGAAGTCCAGGTTACCTATGATGCCACCTGAGGAACCGAATGCCAGTGAGAATCCGAGGATCACCCACGACAGGGTCATGATGCCCACGGCGATGAGGGTCTGGGCCATGACGGAGGTCATGCTCTGCTTCCTCAGCATGCCGCCGTAGAAGAACGCCACTCCCGGGAGCATCATCGCCACCAGGATGGAGCACAAAAGGATCCAGGCGGTGTCCCCGCTGGAAGCCGGTTCGCTGCCGGTGAAAGCCGCATCGGCCGAAGGCATCGATGACAAGCTTACAACCAATAGCACAGTCAACAACATAATTCCTGCGATTATTCTCGTTGTTCTGCCCATTTCACTCACCATTTGTATAGGTGTTTGGCCTTTAAGCGAACAAATATACATCCATATATGAATGTATCTGTTAACCGGATTACTAAAACCGAAAAATTGCGACTATAAATCGTTTAATTGATTCGAAAATAGCAGAATCTTACGTAGAATACGCTATCGATTAGACAAATGTCTAACAACTGTAGATGAAAAAAGAAGGGGCCGAAGCCCCGGGAAAATGATTCAGAGAAGGCTCTTGGCCTCTTCCTCGGACATGTCAAGGGCCTTGAGCATGTACTCGAGGGCCTTCTTGGCGTATTTGGCACGGGCCTTGGGATCGTCGAGGATCTCGCCGTAGCTGCCGAGGATGTGGTTGTAGTACTCGATGGCGAACTCGGAGTACAGGGAGGGTGCCAGGGATTCGTCGATCTGGGCCGCCTCGTTGTATGCGGTCTCGGCCTCCTCGTACTTTCCGATGGAGATGCAGAACAGACCGTAGGACTGGAAGTACTGGGCGTTGGAATCGTCGAGCTCCATGGCCTTGGTGTAGGCCTCGATGATCTCCTCGTCCTTCACCTTGGCTCCGAACATTCCGGATGCATAGTTGCCGCACTCGGCCTTACAGTACCAGCCCTCAGCATCATCGGGGAATTCCTCGACGTACTTCTTGAATGCGGAATATGCCTTCTTGAAGTCGCCCATGTCCATGGGTTTCATGGCCGCATCGAACTTCTTCTGAGCCGCTGCGTCCCTCTGATAGCCGGAGGCTTCGATCTCGTCTGCCATGCTGTCCGAATCGAAATGCACTATATAAAGAACATACAAAGCCGCGCCGGCGTTTTACCTTCTGGGGGAATCCCCTTCTCTCTCATATATTATAAATAAAAAGGTCGTTTAATCCGACTAGGTCTTCCAAATGGACAAAGATATTGTGGCGAGAGTCGCGAAAGCCGCTCATATCCGGCTCACCGACGAGGAATTGGAGAAATACAGCAAGGATCTCGGCGACATCCTGGAATACTTCGCTATCCTGGATGAGGCCCCCAACCACGAGGGCAACGGCATCAACCCCATCGAGGTGGCCGACGTGCTCAGGGACGACGTCCCCGAGGAGAAGTTCGAATCCGAGAAGCTGCTCGCCGACATGAAGACCTACGAGAACTACATCAGGGGGCCCAAGCTGGTATGAGCGACGCGGACACCCTTTCCAAACTTTCCAAGTTGAACGAGAAGTACCAGATGTTCAACGACTTCTGCCGGGACGGGGAGCTCGGGGATGCCAAGTTCCTGTTCTCCGCCAAGGACAACCTCACCTCCGAGGAGTACGAGACCTGCGCCGGCTCCCGCATCCTCGGCGGCTATCACCCCATATTCGATGCCACATCCATCGCCAAACTGAAGGCGGCCGGAGGGAAACTCGTCGGGAAGACCAACATGGACGAGTTCGGATTCGGTACCTTCTCCGCCAACTCCGGATTCGGCATCCCCAGGAACCCCTTCGACCTCTCCAGGTCCTGCGGCGGTTCGTCCGGAGGTTCGGCCTGCGCCGCGGCCGTCCTCGACGACCACATCTCCCTCGGAGTGTCCACCGGAGGATCCATCTGCTGTCCCGCCAGCTTCTGCGGTACCTACGGTATCGTCCCCAGCTACGGGCGCGTCTCCAGGTACGGACTCATCGACTACGGGAACTCCCTCGACAAGATCGGAATCCTTTCCGTGGACCCCAAGCAGATGACCAAATACCTGCCCATCATCGCCGGGAAGGACAAGGAGGACCCCACGTCCTGCGTCCAGCCCGAGCTCAAGATCACCCACAGGAAGATGAAATCCGTGGCCGTCCCCAGGGAGGCCGTGGAAGGCATCGCCAAGGACGTCCTCGAAGCGTTCAACAAGGCCCTCGAGGACCTCAAAAGCATGGGCATCGACGTGGAATACGTGGACATGCCCGAGCTCAAGTACGCCATGCCCGCCTACTACATCCTCGCCACCTCCGAAGCGTCCACCAACCTCGCCAGGTACGTCGGCATGAGGTACGGACAGCAGGAGGGAGACCTCACCCTCGGATTCGACGACTACTTCACCTCCTTCAGGACCGAATACTTCGGAGACGAGGCCAAGAGGAGGATCCTGCTCGGAACCTACACCAGGATGGAGGGATTCAGGGACAGGTATTACGCCAAGGCCCTGCAGGTCAGGCTGGTCGTCATCGACGCCTACAAGAAGATGTTCCAGCAGCACGATGCTGTGCTCACCCCCACCATGCCCTTCGTGTCCCCCAAGTTCGACGACATCTCCCGGATGACTCCCGTCGAGTCCTACAAGGCGGACTTCCTCACCGTCCCCGCCAACCTGGCGGGAACTCCCCATCTCAACTGCCCCTGCGGATACAACGCGGACGGCATGCCCATCGGAATGCAGTTCGTGTCCGACCACTGGAACGAGGACGTGCTCCTCACCATGGCGGAGGAATGGGACAAACAGTTCGAGGTCAGGAAAGCGGAGGTGAGCCTGTGAAGATCGGATTGGAGATCCACGTGCAGCTCCCCACCAAATCGAAGATGTTCTGCTCCTGCCCCACCACCGATGCTCCGGCACCCAACACCCACGTGTGCCCCACCTGCCTCGGTATGCCGGGATCCAGGCCTGTCCTCAACAGGGAGGTCCTGGTCTGCGGAATCAAGCTCGCCAAGATGCTCGGATGCAAAGTGGCCGACACCACCTGGTTCTCCAGGAAGACCTACTTCTACCCCGACATGAGCAAGAGCGTTCAGATAACCCAATACGACCACCCTATCGGAGTGGGCGGAGTTGTATATCTCAACGGCAAACCCATCAGGATCACCAGGATCCATCTCGAGGAGGACCCTGGAAAGACCAAGAGGACCTCCGACATGCACGCCCTGGTCGATTACAACAGATCCGGTATCCCCCTGGCGGAGATCGTCACCGAACCCGACCTTGCCACCCCCGCCGAGGCGAGGGCATTCCTGGCACAGCTGATCGGGGACATCAAGTACACCCTCGACCTGGGAGAGAACTCCGAGAGGAGCATCCGCTGCGACTGCAACATTTCGGTCGGAAAGGAGAGGTGCGAGATCAAAAACGTCACCGGACTGAAGAACGTCGAGACCGCCCTGACTTACGAGATGGTCAGGCAGATCAAGATTCTCAAAGCCGGAGGCAAGATCGAACGTGCCACCATGAACTTCGACGAAAGCAGAGGAGTCACATACGGCGCCAGGAAGAAGGAGTTCGAAGCGGACTACGGTTACATCGACGAGCCTGACCTCGGAATCTTCCACATCAAGGCACTGGCGGATTCCATCACCATCAAGGAAGCACCTGCCAAGATGATCCCCAGAATCGCGGACCAGTACGGCATCGACCAGAAGATAGCCAAGCAGCTGGTCTCCACTTCCGCCGATCTGGCACAGTTCTTCGAGACGGTCGCCGGAAAGTACGGCAAGGATGTCGCTGTCAAGTGGGTCGCAGGCCCTGTGACCTCCAACTGGAAGAGATTCGAGGAGAGTGAAGGGAACACCGACGGTATCCTCGAGATCATCGGCAAATTCGTTGCCGGCACCATCAACGACAGCGAATGCGGCATCGAGATTAAGGCCCTCATGACCGGAGAATCTGCAGAGGCCGCCGCGGAGAGCTCCGCAGGTCTTGAGACCCTCATCACCGAGTTCCTTGACGCCAACCCCAAGATCGTCGAGGATTACGGCAAAGGAAACACCAAGGCCGCCAACAGCGTCATCGGTTACGTGAAGAAGAACACCGGAGGACAGTACTCCTCAGCCGATGTCGTCGAGACCGCCAAGAGACTTATCGAAGCACGTCTCCAGTAAAACTCCATTCCCGGTGCAGCGATGCATCGGGTCTTTCTCTTTCTTTCTAATTGATAAAAAATAATGACCCGGACGCAGAGCGCGTCTGGGTCTTGAAGGGTTTGCTCACTCCGCGTCGGGGTTGAACTCTTCAGCATCGGAGATGTCGAAGTCTCCTGCCAGGGAGATGATCTGCAGCTCCTGGAGCTTGTCATCGTCCACGGGCGAGGGGGAACCGTCGAGCAGGGACACGGCCTTCTTGTTCTTGGGGAAGGCGATGACCTCTCTGATGGTGTCCTTGTTGAGCAGGATGGCGCAGAGCCTGTCGATACCGATGGCGATTCCTCCGTGGGGAGGCGCACCGTAGGAGAGTGCCTCGACGAAGTAGTCGAACTTGGCCTCGATCTGCTCGTCGGTGAGACCGAGCTTGTGGAAGACAGCCCTCTGCATCTCGGCGGTGTGGATACGCTCGGATCCGGAACCGAGCTCGTTGCCGTTCAGGCAGAGGTCGAAGCTCGCTCCTCCGCACTTGGGATCGTCGATGTCGCCCAGGGGCAGGACGAACGGGTGGTGGAACGCGTCGTACTTGCCGGAGACGGGGTCGATCTCGAACAGGGGGTTCTGGTCCATCCAGAAGAACATGAACTCGTTGTCCGGAACCATGTGGAGGTCCTCTGCGATCTTCCTCCTGAGGAATCCTCCGCCCTCGTAGGTGGCCTTCCAGGGTCCTGCGATGAGGAACACGAGGTCGCCTTCCTCGGCACCGAGGGTCTTCTTGATGTTCTCGAGGATCTCGGGGGTGAAGTACTTGGTGATGTTGCTGGTGAGGACACCGTTCTCGCACCTCATCCAGGTGAGTCCTCCGAGTCCTACCTTCTTGGCGTACTGGATGTACCTGTCGACCTCGTTCCTGCCGACCTCTCCGTACTCCTTCTTGACGCAGATTCCGGCGACGATTCCTCCCTCGGAGAGGATGCTCTGGAAGATCTTGTAGGGGACGTCCTTCACGACGTCGGTGAGCTTGACCCACTCGAGTCCGTACCTCATGTCGGGCTTGTCGGATCCGAACCTCTCCATGGCGTCGCGGTAGCCGATGTGGGGGAAGGGAGTCTTGAGGTCGGTGCCGTAGAGGCCCTTCCAGATGTGGGCGACCATGCCCTCGATGAGGTCCTGGATGTCCTTGCTGTCGACGAAGGACATCTCGAGGTCCAGCTGGGTGAACTCGGGCTGCCTGTCCTTACGGGAATCCTCGTCGCGGAAGCACCTGGCGACCTGGTAGTACCTGTCCATGCCTCCGACCATGAGCATCTGTTTGAACTGCTGGGGGGACTGGGGCAGGGCGTAGAAGGTTCCGGGGTGGACACGGGAGGGGATGATGTAGTCCCTGGCTCCCTCGGGGGTGGACCTTCCGAGCATGGGGGTCTCGATCTCCAGGAATCCCTGGCTCTCCAGGTAGACCCTGGCGAGGTGGACGAGCTTGCTCCTGAACTGCATGCTCCTGATCATCTCGGTCCTCCTGAGGTCGAGGTACCTGTACTTCATACGGGTGTCCTCGTCGGGGAGGACTCCTTCCTTCTGGTCTCCGATTTCGAAGGGAGGGAGCTTGGATTTGGCGAGTAGCTCGGCCTTGGTGATGAGGACCTCGATCTCTCCGGTGGGGTTGCTCTCGACGGCGGTACCCTCGACCCTCTTCCTGACGGTTCCCTCGATGAGGACGCAGGACTCGCGGGAGAAGGTGTTCATGACACTCTCGATCTCCTTCCTGTCGGTGCCGGCAGGGAGGTCCTCGGGGTCGAAAACCACCTGGGTGATTCCGTACCTGTCCGCCAGATCGATGAATGCGACTCCTCCGTGGTCCCTCGAAAACCTTACCCAGCCTTCGAGACAGACCTGTTTTCCGATATCGGAGGACCTGAGTTCTCCGCAAGTGTTAGTTCTTCTCATTGAGGTACCCCAATCTATTCAATGCGTCGCGCTATGCCGACGCTATAAATAATACATGCGCCCGCAGGCGCGGTTAGAACGATGTGCCGGATCACTTCTTGGAGGGGCCGAACAGCTCGGGAACGAACTCGTTCTCGGACTTGACGACGTTCAGCACCACGGAGGTGTTGGTCTTGGCAACACCCTCGATGGAATTGATCCTCTTGACGACAGCGGAGAAATCCTCCCTGTTGAGACAGGTGACGAGGACCTCGATATCCGCCTCTCCGGTGACATCGTAGACGGCCACGACCTCGGGGATCTCCACCAGCTGCTTCTCGACCTCGACGATGGAGTCGGAGTAGATGTGGACGAGTCCGGTGTAGTCGTAACCCATGGCGATGTAGTCGATCTTGGCACGGTATCCCTTGACAACGCCCTTGCTCTCAAGATTCTTGACCCTCTGGATGAGGGTCGTGGGGTGTACGCCCAACTGTTTGGCAAGCTGCCTGTATGATCCCTGACTGGATTTGCACAGCATCTCGATGATGCGCCTGTCGAGCTCGTCAAACTCTTTTAAGTCACCCATGCGTAAACCTTCTTTTGAACGGAATAGCTTTAACCATTTATAATATCGTCGAGACATTTGTCGATTGAGTAACTATTTTTGCACTCATCTGACGAAAGCACCGTTTCTTATAGAGCCCCGCACATGACCTCCGTATGGCAGACGAGGTGTTCAGGAACGACGGATACATGTCCGTCTTCGAGGCCGGGATCGTAGCAGTGAAAGGGGACAACATAATCCTCGATTGCACCGGATTCTATCCCGGAGGGGGAGGTCAGGTCTGCGACACCGGCACCATCAACGGGTTCCGCGTCACCGACGTCCATTACGAAGGCAAAGAGATCGTCCATGTGGTCCCCGGCCACGACCTCAAACCCGGCATGAGGGTCTGGGGAGAGATCGACTGGGACCGCCGCTACGACCTCATGATGGGCCACACCGGGGAGCATCTGCTCTTCTGCGCCCTCCATAGACAGGACCCCGAACTCGCCATCACCAAGATCTACATCGGCCCCGACGAGAAGTACGTCATCGTCAACCACGACATGGACTGGGCCACCATCGGAAAGGCCCTCGACTTCGCCAACCAGGCCATCCGCGACAACCTGCCCGTCCGCAAAGCGGTCGTGGCAAGGGATGACCCAGACCTCGAAAAGGTGAGGATAAAGCTCGACCGCATCGAGGAGGGGGAGGAGATCACCGTGGTCTCCATCGGCGACATCGACTACTCCGCCTGCAGCGGCATCCACGTGGTCGAGACCTCCGAGCTCGGCATGCTCTTCGTCGACAGAAAGGTCTCCGCCGGCAAGGACGGCATCGCCATCCACTTCAAGGTGGGCAGCGCGGCCCAGGATTCCGCCAGGAACCTCGCCAACATCTGCCTGCAGGTCATCGACGAGGCCAACAGCAAGGCCGAGGACATCGTCCGCAGCGTCGCCAACATGAAGCACGATCTGGCACTTGCGGCGGAAGCGGGCAAGGCCATGGTCAAGCAGCAGCTGAAGGAGCTGAAACCGGAGAACGTCAACGGCACCGACCTCTACACCGGCAGGTTCAGCGGCGCCGACAGGAAGGTCCTCACCGACGCCGCCGAGGGATTCAAGTCCAAGGGCGGTGTGGTCGCCTTCGTCTCGGTGGCTGACACCGTCTCCGTGATGATCGCCTCGGGCAGCCCCAAGGTGGACTGCAAGAAGCTCCTCCCCGAGGTGCTCGGCAAATTCGGCGGCAGGGGCGGAGGCAAGCCCGACTTCGCGCAGGGCGGAGTCCAGGATGTCTCCCTGGCCGACGAGGTCTACAAGGTCCTCGCCGAGTCCGTCAGAAACCTTCTTTGAACTCACCGCGGGGGTCTCCCCCGCTCACCTTTCACTGGAACCTGCGGAAGTCGTACCTTCCGTCCCTGATCCTCGCCATGACCGTCTCGGACACCTTCTCCAGGTAATCCGCCTCGAAGACGCCGGTGACGACCGCGGTGGCGCCCACCGTGGACAGCATGTTTATCTTGCACTTGGCGGCCCCGTACCTCCTCTCGACGGGGTTGGAGAACACGTTGGCGAATTGGATCTTGTCGAAGAGGATGTAGTTGGAGACCCTGTCGAAGGAACCGGTCACGGCCAGTACGATGGAGTCGTTCATGGCGATGCTGCGGTTGCGGTAGGCGAGCACGAACCATCCGACGCAGAGGATGTACAGGAGCACCACGCAGAAGTTCAGGAACATGCCGAAACCGGAGGGGATCTCGGGCACCAGAAGGTAGGCGAACACCGCGACGACCGCGAGGGAAAGGATCGTCCAGAAACCGAGCGCCACCAGGGAGATGCGGCGCTGCTTGGCCTGCAGCTCCTCGCAGGCGAACTCCGGGAGCAGATCCCTGAACAGGCTGTAGGCGACCTTGCTGTCCTTCAGGGGACAGAGGAGGGGCATGCCCTTGGTGTCCGAGGTCCCGACGACCTCGGCTTCCAGGATGGACTTGCCGAGGACCCTGCAGAGGAGGGGTTCGCGTATCTTGACGAAGTTGACCTTGCTCAGTTTGAAGCAGTCGGTGCGGGTGCTGAAGAATCCCGAGGATACGGTGACCGTGTCCCCCTGCCTCACGATGCTGTAGTCGTAATACCTGAAGAAGGCGGCGAAGGCAGGCATGAGGAACTCCACCACGAAGAGGATGATGGCGAAGACGCTGACGCTGTTGTCGAAATAGAACGAGAGGATGCTGTATGCCGCCATGGCCAATCCGAACAGGAGCTGGTAGGTGGACATGCCGATGAACGCATGCAGGAAGATGTCCCAGGTGCTCACATCGACCAGGGATACGGCCTCCTCCTGGGGCACTTCTTCATCATCGTTCACGGCCCTCACGGTACCGAACATACGGCTGTTCAGGTCCTCGCGCAGCCGGTCCGCCCTGTCCTTCTTCAGGACGATGTAGGCCTCGGCCTTGGTGACGTTCATGCTCGAGTTGAGGTTGAAGGAGAGCTTGGTGGCGTTGAGTATGCGGCAGACCACGTCCCTCTCCACGTTGACGGATGCCAGTCTGTCGTACTGGATGCGGGTCTCCGAGCGGAAGATGGTGGTCCTGATGACCACGATCTCGTCCTCCAGGAAGTAGTACTTGGTCTTCGCCCAGTAGATGATGTTCAGGGCCACAATGATGACGAGCATGACGAGGATGAAGGCCAGATAGTACGTCATGTCCCCGCGGCCTTCCGAAGTCCCCCACCAGACGAGGATCATGACGCCGAACATCAGCAGTGTGCGGAACGTGTTGCTGGCGACGTACGACCAGTGGTTGCGGAGGAAAGGCTGTTCTTCGGTCATTCCCTGGCCTTCAGCATCTGGATGATCTTCTGGTTGAGGTTCTCGGCCACGAACTCGGCGAGGTCGTCGTCGAGATACTGCAGCGATCCTGTACCGCCGGCGGTGGTCACGGTGACGTTGGCGAGACCGAACTTCCTGAGGATGGGGCCCTTGGTCACCTGTACCTGGTGGACCCTTTCGACCGGGACCAGGACGTGGGAGTGGAAGATGACCCCGCGGCGGACCTCGATGCAGTCGTCGTCCATGCGGTAGCGGTAGTGGCGGTAGAAGATGCCGGGGAAGACGGCGTAATAGACTATGAGCGGTACGAAGACGGGAGTCGTCAGGTAGAAGAGCCAGAACGGCAGATCGTCGGCCATCCTCAGCCCCATGAAGATGCCGATGTAGATGGCTGCCAGGATCGCGATCTTGATCCCGTTGGACAGATACATCGCCTTCTTCGATACGGGGTTCAGCATACGGTACTCGTCCAGGCCCCAGTTTTTCGGGGATGCCTGTTCGTCTTCTTTATCCATGCGGGCCGATATCAATACCCTAATAAAAAACTCACAGCGATTCTTGCGAATTTTTATAAAAGAGACGTCATACGGAGAATCATATGGCAGGCGGAATGAGGGGCGTGAACCCCCGTCAGATGCAGCGCACCATGCGCTCAATGGGAATCAAACAGACCAACATAGAGAACGTCGTGGAGGTCATCATCAGGACCAGGGACCAGGATATCGTCCTCAGCCCCGCCGAGGTCGTATGCATCGACATGAAGGGATCCAAGAGCTACCAGGTCTCCGGTGTTGAGACCGTCATGGCGGCAGGTTCCGCAGGAAGTGCCAGCGGCCCCGTTTTCCCCGCAGAGGACATCGAGCTCGTCATGTCGCAGACCAACTGCGACAGGGAGACCGCGATCTCCGCCCTCGAGGCCTGCGACGGTCAGCCTGCCGAAGCAATCATCAAACTGATGTCCGAGTGATAACATGTGTCTAGCTATACCCGGAAAGATCGTCAAGATCGAAGGCGACCAAGCCGAGATCGACTTCGGCGGCGCCATGAAGACCGCCAACGTCGCCATGGTCGACGCCAAGGTCGGAATGTGGGCCGTCGTCCACGCAGGTTTCGCCATCGAGCTCATGGATGAGGAAGAGGCTCTCGAGACCCTCAAACTCTGGAACGAGTTCGTCGACAGCGGAACCGCCGAGATCAGAAACCCCAACTGAAACCTTCACACGGCCCTCCGGGGCCGTTCCCTTTTTTACAGGTCCTTGGACCGAAACATGAAATGAAAAGAACGGGGGTTTGAACCCCCGAATGAGTTTACTGCTGCTCCTCGGAGGTCTGCTCGGTCTGCTCCTCGGATTTCTCGGAGGAGTGGTGGGCCGCGGCCTCTGCCAGGAGCTGGGTGGTGGTCTTCGCCTTGATCAGCAGTCCGATGGCCGCCGCACAGAGGATGATGCATCCTCCCGCGATGAATCCGAAGTCAACGGACTTGATGAATGCCTGGAGGACCTGGTTGGCGACATCGGGGAATCCGCCCATCAGGTATGCGAGCATGGGCTGGATGAACTCGGTCGCCTTGTCGGTGACGTAAGGCTGTCCTGCGAGGTTGCCGAGGTTGTTCACGTACTGGGAGTTGATCAGCATGGTGAAAATGGCGGTTCCGAGTGCGGTACCGATGGACCTCAGCAGGTTGACGGCGGAGGTGTTCATTCCGATCTCCTTGGGGTCGGAGCTGTTCTGGACGGCCGCCATGACGGGGGTCATCATGCATCCGAGACCGACACCGAGGACGAACTGCGCGACGCAGAACATGGTAAGGGGCTTGCCGAGGATCTCGTAGTGGTACTCCTTGGTGAGGCTGAACACGACTCCGTCCACCTGGAGAGTGGAGAACAGGTACAATCCGATGAACACGATGATGGGTCCGGCGACCAGCCAGGGCCTGTAACCGGTCCTCTCGCAGGCTCCTCCGGAGATCATGGAAGTGAGCATGATACCTGCCACCAGGAACAGGGTGTAGTAGCTGGCGGTGAGAGTGTCGAGCTCGAAGAGGATGAAGGTTCCGAAGTATCCTCCGAAGGTCATGGCACCCATCATTCCGATACCGAAGATCAGCATGTACATTCCTCCGGCGATGATGGTGCGGTTCTTCAGGAGCTTGGGGGAGAGGATAGGCTCGACGGCCCTCTTCTCGATGAGGACGAAGAGGACGGCACAGAGCGCGAACACTCCGATGAGTGCGAAGGTGGTGATGCTCATCCACTGGAACTCGTTTCCTCCGCACTCGAAGAGCACGATGAGGGCGGTGAGGAGAGCGGTGAGCACGACGATTCCCTTGTAGTCGATTACGGGTTTGTTGGGGATCACGGGTGCGGGGAACTTCTTGATGGTGAGGATGAAGGATACCGCTGCGAGGGGCACGTTGATGTAGAAGCACCAGCGCCAGTCGATGTTCTCGGTGATGAATCCTCCGATGATGGGGCCGATTCCGGATCCGATTCCGAAGATGGCGGCGAGCATTCCCTGCATCTTGGCCCTTACCTCGGGAGCGTACAGGTCGGCGATGGCCGCGGTGGCGACGGGGATGAGGACACCTCCTCCCAGTCCCTGGATTGCACGGCAGATGACGAGCATCTCCATGGAGGTGGACATTCCCGCGACGATGGATCCTCCGACGAACAGTGCCAGACCGATCAGGAAGAGGGGTTTCCTTCCGTACAGGTCGGAAAGCTTTCCGGCGATGGGGATGGTGATACACTCGCACAGAAGATAGGCGGTGACCATCCAGGTGAACAGTCCGTTTCCGTTGAGCTCGTTGGCGATCTTGGTTCCGCAGGTACCGATGATGGTACCGTCGAAACAGGCGCAGAGCATAGCGAGACACAGGCCGACCATGATGGATTTACGGACGGCGGGGTCTATGTTCTTGTAAGTGATTTGTTCGACTACCATATTAACTAAGGAGGGCCTAAACTGACGTACTATATAATGCCGTCCCCCTCGACCGAATCTCTTATATATCTCATACGACTGCCACTGTTTGGTCTGACGGCCATAGCGGAGGGGTTCACCCGGTCCCATTTCGAACCCGGCAGTTAAGCCCTCCCGCATAGATGTCGCGTACTGTGTTGCGCAAGTGCACGGGAAAGCATCCACGCTGTCAACCACTTCTTCACTTCTCCTGGATGGATATCGCCATCGTTTTACATACCGTCTCTACGTCAATCGACGAATCTACTTGACGGCACTATTATATCATATCGCGCGATTGTTCGTACGATGATACTCATAAAATTCGGCGGAAGCGTAATTACCGACAAAGCCGAGTATCGCAAATTCAACAAGGAGACCGTCGCCAGGCTGGCAGACGAGATCAAACGCTCCGGACAGGAGGTCATCATCGTCCACGGGGCCGGTTCGTTCGGTCACGTGGTCTCCAAACAATACAACCTGCAGAAGGGCTACGAGAATGACTCCCAGATCCCCGCCATGGCAAGGGTCATGTGCGACACCAGGGAACTCAGCTCCATGGTCGTGGAGGAACTCCTCGCCAAGGACATCCCCGCAGTCTCCGTCCCCATCGGGTCCTGCTTCGTCGCCGACGGCGGCAAGCTGGTGGTCGACAATGAGGAACCCCTCAGGAGGCTCACCGACCTCGGCATCATGCCGGTCATGTTCGGCGACGTCATCACCGACAGGAAGACCCGTTTCTGCATAGTTTCCGGCGACCAGGTGATGGAGCTCCTGTGCCGGATGTACAATCCCGAGAAGGTCGTGTTCGTATCGGACATCGACGGACTCTATGACCGCAACCCCAAGACCGACAAGGCCGCACGCATGATCGGCACCGTCACCAAGGAGAAGATGGCGAGCATCGCCACCGATTCCAACGTGGATGACGTAACCGGTGGGGTGCGCAACAAGATGGAGGCCATGCTCCGTATGACCGACGGAAGCAGGAAATGCTACCTGGTCAACGGCAACGCCCCCAACCGCCTGTACTCGCTGCTGAAGGGCGAGACAGTCACATGCACAATCGCAAAAGGAGGCCTGGAATGACCGGAGAACCCATCAGAAGCAGGAAAGCCGACCATATCAAGATCTGCGTGGAGGAGAGGATCGCTCCCGACCACTGCTACTGGGACGATGTGAGGCTCGTACACAACGCAATGCCCGAGATCGACATGGATGAGATCGACATGTCCGCCGAGGTCCTCGGAAGGAAATTGGAGTTCCCGTTCATCGTCACCGCCATCACAGGAGGATTCTCCGGGGCAAAGAAGATCAACGCCAACATCGCCAAGGCCTGCGCAGAACTGGGCATCGGTATGGGTGTGGGCAGCGAAAGGGCCGGTGTCACGGGAGTTGACCCGGAATCGTACAGCATCATCAAGGATTACGACGTTCCCCTGGTCATCGGCAACGTCGGTGCACCGCAGCTCGTCAAACAGAAAAGCAAGGACATGTTCTCCGCCGAGATGGTGGGACAGGCCAAGGAGCTCATCGATGCAGATTACGTCGCAATCCACCTGAACTTCCTCCAGGAGGTCGTGCAGCCCGAGGGAGACTGCAACGGGAAGGGCGTCAGGGACGCCATCCGCGACCTGGCGAGGCAGTACCCCATCATCGTCAAGGAGACCGGCGCGGGCATCGACGCCTTCACCGCCGAGAGGCTCAAGGGCATCGGGGTCCAGGGAATCGACGTGGCAGGCATGGGGGGCACCAGCTTCTCCGCCGTGGAGATGTACCGTGCGGAGGACCAGGGCGACGACATGCACGCCGAGATCGGCAACACCTTCTTCGACTGGGGAATACCCGCCCCCGTCGCTCTGCAGGAGGCGAAGGCCGCCAAACTACCGCTCATCGCATCCGGAGGCGTACTCGACGGTGCCCACGTGGCCGCCGCCATCGCCATGGGTGCCACCGCCGCCGGCGCTGCCAAGGCCGTCCTCAAGGAGGCCACGGAATCCGCCGAGGCGGTGAAGAACAAACTTCTCCTGATCAAGGAGGAACTCAAGGTGGCCATGATGCTCACCGGTTCCGCCAACATCGAACAGCTCTCCAAGGCGAGGTATGTGGTCCTTGGCGAAACCAGAGAATGGTTGGAGGGATTGAAATGGACGCAAAACAGTATCTGAAGAAGACTTCCGCGGAGCTCGACTCCGCCATCAAGAGCTACATCCCCGACGAGGAGCCCATGAGGCTCATCGAGGCCTCCAGGCAGTACCCGTACGCCGGAGGAAAGAGGATGAGGCCCGCCATCGTCATGGCGGCCTGCGGTGCGGTCGGAGGGGACAAATCCAAGGCCGTCCCCCTGGCAGTCGCCATCGAGTACATCCACAACTTCACCCTGATCCACGACGACTACATGGACGGGGACGAGATGAGAAGGGGAATGAAGACCATCCATGTCGGATACGACATGCCCACCGCCATCCTCGCCGGTGACGCCCTCTTCGCCAAAGCATACCAGATCATCGCCGACCTGGACATCCCCAGCGACAACATGAGGGGCATCCTCCAGTTCGTCTCCAAGGCCGTCTGGGACCTCGCGAGGGGACAGCAGTTCGACATCGAGAACGAGCACAAGCTCGTCTCCGAGGCCAGGTACACCGAGACCATCTTCCTGAAGACCAGCGTGCTGTTCGCGGCCGCCGCCGCGGGAGGAGCGCTCTGCGGAAACGCCAAACCCGAGGTCGTAGAGGCCATCAACAAATACGCACTCGACATGGGACTCGGATTCCAGATGTTCGACGACTACCTCGGTATCGCAGGAGATTCCTCCAAGACCGGTAAGTCCGTCGGAAACGACCTCCGCAAGGGAAAGTGCACTCTCATGGTCACCTACACCCTGGAGCACCTCAAGGACGAGGCCAAGCTCGCCAAGTTCAAATCCATCCTCGGCAACATGGACGCCACCGAGGAAGAGGTCCGCGAGGGAATGCAGATCATGAAGGACATCGGTGCCATCGACTACAACAAGAAGGCCGCCGAGGACAAGATCGCATCCGCCAAGGCATACCTCTCCATCCTGCCCGAGAGCGAGGACAAGGAGTTCATGCTGGCACTTGCGGATTACGCCATCAACAGGGACGTCTGAAAGTCAAGAAAAAACCACTTACGGGTCACCGACCCCGTCGGCGGTGATCCGGAACATCGCAGACCTTCCCTCGGGGAGGCTGCGGTGTTTTATTATCACGGCGTTGCGGAGACCGTTGCCACGCATGTCGAGACGGATGATCGTCTTGGCGTTGTGGTGCATGGCGTGTCCGCCCAGGAACTCGATGGCACCAGTGGTTATGTTGGTGTAGACCTGAGATGTGATCAGGATGGGCACCTCGTAATCGCGGGCCAGGTTCAGCAGCACCTCGGTCTGCCTGATGAAATCGTTCCTCATCTCCATGTTGTCGTAGTTGAGGCGGTAGAACATGGTCATCGAGTCGACCACCACCAGGCCCAGCACGCCGGTCCTGGCGATCTTCGCGATCTGGTCGACGCGGTTGGACTGCTCCGTGAAGCTGTGAACCTGGAAGATCAGCAGGTCCTTGACCAATGCCTCGTCCTTGAATATCTGCATGATACGCTCGTAGGACAGACCCTCGGTGTCCACATAGGCCACCTTCTTCCCGCTCTGGATGATGTTGCGGGCCATCTGCATGCAGATGTTGGACTTCCCGCACCCCGCCTCTCCGTAGAAAAGCGTGACGCTGCCTGCTTCGATCCCTCCTCCGAGGAGAGCATCAACGTATTTGCAGCCGAGCGGGATACGGTTCACGTTAAGGGTTATGCCGCGTCCGTTGATAAAACTACTTTTAGTCGGGATACATAGGCACAGCCATGGACGGCACCGCAATAGCCAAAGGAGCGGAGGGAAGCGTTTACCCCTCCACGTATCTGGGCAGGGATGCCGTCACCAAGGTCCGCACCCCCAAGGGCTACCGCGTCCCCGAATTGGACAGGAGGATCCGCACCCAGCGCATCCGCTCGGAGGCGAGGCTCATCCGCGAGGCCCGCGCCGCCGGAATCCGCACACCTATCATCTACGATGTCGACACCGTCGAGTGCAGCATCACCATGGAGCGCGTGAAGGGAGTCACCGTCAAGAGGTACCTCGACGAGCATCCCGAGGAGGCGGAGAGGATCTGCAGGCTCATCGGAACCAACATAGCCAGACTCCACAATTCGAAGATCTGCCACGGCGATCTCACCACCTCCAACATGATCCTCACCCCCGCCGGGGAGCTCTGCATCATAGACTTCTCCATGGGCGCCTCGCTCATCGGCGTGGAGGATATGGGTGTGGATTTGCGCCTCCTCGAGAGGGGTTTCACCTCGGCCCATCCCGACATCAAGGACGCTTACAGATACATCACCGAAGCATACTGTCAGGAGAAGACCGGTGCGCAGGAGGTCCTGGATAAGGTCCAGGAGATTAAGGACAGAGGAAGATACACATGAAGCTCAACGTCGTCACCCACAATCCCGGAAAGGTCAAGGAATACCAGGCGGAGTTCGCCGACTTCGGTGTGGAGATGGTCCACGTCAACAGGGAGTACGACGAGGTCCAGACCGCCTACCTGGAGGAGGTCGTCGACAAGGGCATGAAGGAACTCTACAGGGACGGACTGAGGGACTTCATGATCGACGACTCAGGGCTCTTCGTCAACGCCCTGAAGGGATTCCCCGGAGTGTACTCTGCCTACGGTCAGAAGACCATCGGGAACCAGGGCATCCTGAAGCTCATGGAGGGTGTGGAGGACCGCACCGCCGTCTTCAAGTGCTGCATCGGCTGCATGATCGGAGAGGAGAGGATAATCGTTACTGGCACATGCCCCGGATACATCCTCTTCGAGGAGCGGGGCGACGGGGGATTCGGCTATGACCCCATCTTCACGCCGGACGGCGATAGGTCCTTCGCGGAGATCCCCGTGGAGGAGAAGAACGCCATCTCCCACCGCGGCAACGCCACCAAACTGCTCATCGACGAGCTCAAGAGCAGGGGCCTCATCTGAACTTTGATATAGTTACGCAGATTAATCCAGAACGTGGGCCTGTGGGCTAGCTTGGTATACTTGTGGCTTTGGGAGCCATTGACTCCGGTTCAAATCCGGACAGGCCCACCAACTTCTTCAGACGAAACGGACGTTCTCCGAATCCGTCTTGCGCACCTTGTTGCGTACCTTGTATCCTTCCGTCGCGTATCCCACAGCGACGATTATCTGGATGTGGGCATCCGTCCCTAACGCCTTCTTGACCTGGTCGATCCTGAATCCCCCGAGGATGCAGGTGTCAAGACCCAGATCCTTCGCCTGGAGGGTCAGGTAGGCGATGGATTCGCCGATGTCCTGCGTACGGTAGTCAATCTGCATCTCCTCGGCGAGACCCTCGAGCTTGCCGTTGGAGTAGGGTGCGTCGGTGAACACGATGAAGAGGTTCACGTTGTCGATGAAACCGTTGAAGCTCGACTTGGCATCCCTGATGGCCTGGACCTTCTCGGGGGAGCGTACCACCCAAACGTCATAGGGCTGGGCGTTCATGGCGGACGGCGCGATCTTGGCGGCTTCCACCAGTTTGGCGATCTTCTCATCCTCGACAGGCCTGTCCGCATCGTAGGAGCGGCAGCTCTGCCTGACCTTGGTCAGCTGTTCGAAATCCATGATTAAGAATCGCGGGAGGGGTTAATAATCATCCGCCGAAGACGGCACACACGATGGTGAAGAACATGCTGATGCCCGCGGTCGTGAAACCAGTGATGAGGCGGGACTTGAGGCCATCCCCGGGGGCCATGAAGTACCCGACGAAGAAGATGAGGATGCAGGAGATCACCGACGCATTGAGGATCGCATAGGCGAAGTTGCCGATCAACTGCAGACAGATCACCGGAGGTATCGCCGGGGCGGCGGCGAACACGAAGGTGGTGACGGCGTTGAAGAGATAATGGCGGTTGGACTTCTTCAGGCCCTCCCTGCCGGTGAAGGTGCCGTCGAGGAAGACGTCGAGCATCTTGTCCTGGTCCTCCTTGCTGACTACCTGGAAGACGGTGCCGTAGAACTCCGACTCCAGGAGCTTCTTCTTGGATTCGCGGTCGGGCTGGTCGTGGAGCTCCCAGTAGAGCATCAGGGACCTGTTGAGTGACATGAGGTCAGCCCGGTAGAAGATGTACATGTCGATGACGGCCCATACCACGTCCATGCCCAGGATGGCATAGATCAGATGCATGCGGTCGGAGTACTGGATGAGCCCGATGTAGGCCGTGAGCATGATGGTCAGGGCCATGATGCAGCCGTACATGGCCTCCTGGATCACCAGGTCCCTGTCGAGTTTTTCCCAGATTGTGTCCAGCATCGTTATCCGACCGTTCCGGCGGTATTCGGCGGGAGATTCCCGTTGTATGGCCGCACTCCTGCTTAACGAACTATGTACAGTATGATAATATTTTGCGGTATCTGGAACATCTGTCGGCGGACGCATGTCCGGAACTGCCAAAGAGCCAGTAATCGGAATTTTGAAAAAAGTGGTGGGCCCCCTCGGATTTGAACCGGGGTCACATGCACCCCAAGCATGAAGGATACCAAGCTACCCCAAGGGCCCGTGTAAATGGGGATAAATGGTTTAGGTTAAATAGTTTGTTGTGTGCCAGCTGGATGTTCATCCAAGCTGGGATATCTCGCCGATGAGATCGGCATGGGCCACGATCATCCTGCGGCAGCAGTATCTCTCGAAACCCATATCGTCGAGGATCTTCTTGGGATCCTCGCCCATCTTGACACGCTTCTCGTACTCGGGGTAGGCAGAGCCGACCACTTTTCCGCAGGTAAAGCATCTCACCGGTATTATCATGATATCTACTCACCTGTAGGACTTCTGCTTCTTTGCACGAGCGCCGGGTCCCATGGGCTTCTTGGGGAGCTTCCTCCTGTCATCGTTGATGATGAGGGTCCTGTCGTATGCCCTGAAGAGAGCCTCGAGCTCTTCGTCCTTGTAGTAGTCCACGAGTCCCCTGGCGACAGCGGTCCTGACGGCTGCTGCCTGTCCCATGACTCCTCCGCCCTGAACGGTGACGGAGATGTCGACCTTGGAGGCCTTCTCAGGAACGAGCTGGAGGGGCTCCTCGATCTTGAGCCTTGCGAGCTCGGGGGTGTAGATTGCGAGGGGGATCTTGTTGACGGTGACCTTTCCAGTACCCTCTTTCACGACGGCCCTGGCGATTGCGGTCTTCCTTTTTCCACTAGTGTTGACTGCATCCATTTAAATCACCTGACTTTGGAACCCAGGAACTCGGAGATCTCGCCCAGGGTTATGAATTTGCAGTTGGGGACCTTGCAAGCTGCCTCGACCTTGACCTTCTCGGCGGTCTCGAACTGCTTGGGTGCTCCGACGAAGACGTGGAGCTGCCTGTAGGCTTCCCTTCCGGTGGTGGTGTAGCGGGGGATCATTCCCCTGACGCACCTCTTGAACAGGAGGTCTGCCCTGCGGGGGTAGAACGGTCCTTTCCTCTTGGTGACTTCTCCGACGTCGACCTTGTGCTTGAATTCGGCCAGAACCTCGCTCCTCTCACCGGTGACGATAATCTGCTCGGCGTTGAGGACGACGACTTCCTGTCCGTCAAGGATCATGGTGGCGACCTCGCTTGCGAGCCTTCCGTAGATGAGTCCTTTTCCATCGATAACGGTAACCATAGAAATCATCCCATAATCCTTACTTTGGAGCCGGTGGGGTTCTCGTCCATGAGCTCTCTGATGGTCATGGTCTTTCCGCCAGCGGCGACGATTGCGGCAGCTGCCTTAGCACTGAAGCTGTAGGCGGCTACGTTCACTTTCTTGCTGATATCGCCGGCGGCGAGGACCTTACCGGGAACGATAACGGTCTCTCCCTCTGCGGCGTATTTATCGATCTTGCTGAGGTTCGCCTCGGCCCACACCCTGCTGGGTGCCTCGAGCCTGAGCGCGATGTCTCGCCAGATAGCAGCCTTCGGATCTTCCCTGGTCTTGGCCTTAAGATCTGCGATCAAGGCAACAAGCTGGGGGTTAGTCTTGAAGCATTTGTTGCTCATTTTTCTGACTCTCCCGACATTGCGGTAGAAAGGGCCTATGTGGGACTTATTTATAAAACTATGTCCCCCTTGCTCTTTTCTTTACTTAATATAAGTGGGAGAACAGGCGAAAGATTATAACGATTGGCACGGTTGTCGGGGCATTAGTGATTGGCCATGATAAGATACGGTCCCGCCGGAATCCCGCTGTCCTGCAAGGGTCGCACCCTGAAGGACGGAATCGAGGATGTTCACAATCTCGCACTCACTGCACTGGAAATCCAGATGGTCAGGCCCAAGACCTATCCCCGCCCCCCGGACGAGGACGAGGAAGTCGGCAAATCCATCAAGGAACTCGGTCCCGAGTCCGAGTTCGTCGTAGCCATCTCCAGGGAAGGAGAGGACCTCATCTACGACCCCGACGAGATCATCGAGGAGACCGACGACCTGGTCGTCATGCCCGCCGGAGTGGCCGCATGCTTCAACGACCTTTACGCACTCGGCAACATGGCCAAGAGGCACGACGTGAAGCTCTCACTCCACACCCCCTACTACATGGACCTGGGCTGCGACATGGGCTCGGAGGACGAGGAGGAATCCATACTCGCGGGACAGTACTTCGACACCCTCAGGCAGGCAGGGGTCATCCTCAACGCCCTCGACGGCGACATCGTGGTCACCAACGTCGGACTCTACGACGACAAGAAGAGGAGCAGGGAGCAGACCGACGAGAACATCTACAACAACATCGCGGCCATCACCGACTGGTGGCACGAGATGGGACTGAAGCCCCGTCTCGGAGTCGAGGTCACCGGCCAGCAGGACGTCTTCGGATCCCTCGAGCAGGTCCTCGACCTGTGCGACGAGTTCGAGGGCCTCGTCCCCGTACTCAACTTCCCCCACTACCAGGCCAGGACCAAGGGTTCCCTGAACACCGCAACCGACTTCGTGGACCTCATCAACCAGTTTGTGCCCTACAGCAAGGACGGTGTCTACGCTTCATTCTCCAACGTGGAGTTCACCCCCGACGGCAACGAGAAATGGCTCACCCCCCTCAAGAAGGGAGAGCTCAGGTTCGAGAGGCTCGCCGAGGCACTGGCGGACCTCAAGCCCGAGATGACCCTCATCTCCTCCTCGCCCCTGCTGGAACATGACGCAGTCTACATGAGGACCCTCACCGAGAGGGTGCTCTCCAAGAAGGCAGCCAAGTTCCTCAAGGACAAGAAGAAGCAGGAGCTCGAGTCCTCGGAAGCCCCCGCGGCAGCTGAGTGATCCATTGGACAGGATCTCCTACCTGACCGAGGCCTGCAGGAAGGCCCTGTCAGGGATCTCCGAGAAAGACTGCGCCGGGCTGACGGACCGTATCCTGTCGGCCAAGAGCGTTTTCATATTCGGAGTGGGCCGTTCGGGCCTCGTGGGGCAGACATTCTCCATCCGCCTGGTGCAGCTGGGTCTGCAGGTATCCTTCGTCGGGGAGATGACCACTCCCATCATCAAGAAGGACGACCTCCTCATCCTGATCTCCAACACCGGGAAGACCATGTCGGTGGTCACCACCGCCAAGATCGCCAGGCGCATCGGCACCCACGTCGTTTCGATCACCTCGGATGCCAACAGCAACCTCGCCAAGAACTCAGACAGCATCATCCTCGTGAAACCCGACGAGAACGAGGAGGCAGGGGAGTTGGCCCCGCTGGGAACCGTCTTCGAGGACGCCACGTTGCTTTTCTTCGACGCCCTGGTGCCCGGACTCATGAAACGTCTGGGTCTTACCGAGAAGGATATGCGCAACAACCACGCAATCTGGGTCTGATCAAAGATTCTCGACCATCGCGGAGGGCACCTTGCGGGCCGCCCCGTTCTCTACCGAGTACATGGCCATCGAACCCTGTGCGTAATCCACCGCTATGGCATATACGCGGATGTAGCCGAAAAGCGAGACCATGCGGGAGATGTCGTTCTGATCGATGTCGCAGGATTCGGAGGATTTGAACCATCCGACCGCGTCCGCGGTGCGCGACATGTCTTGGGTGACCCCGCTGATGATGACGTACTGCCCCAGGTCGTCCCGGTACCTGCGGCCCAGGAGCAGGCCCTCGGCATAGCCCTCCTCGGAGAATACGTCGTCCGAGAGGTCCGCCAGGTACTGCGCGACGCTCTCCCCGAAGAAGAGCTCCGCACCTGGCACCGTACGCCTGTTTCCGTCTGTCTGGGTCATCTTTCACATGTTCCCGAGGAACCATTCCGCGGCCTTGGCGCAGGTAGGTGTCCTCAGGGGGTCATGCGGGTTTGGATTATTAATCAAATCGATGAGCGAGCGGACGAACGACAGCAGATCCGAATCGAATGTCCAGTGGTCGAGGGCCATCACGCACACCAGCCCTCCCTCGGAGGGAGGCATGATGTTCGGGTGGAAGATGGGGGATTCCCACCTGACTTTGGGGCGTTCGTAGGGGAAGTCCTCCCCCGCGATGAGCGTGAACTCCTGCTCCGGGGCCCTCTCGCCCGGGGCCGAATAACCTCCGGTGCCGCTGACGGCGAGGCGGATCTCCACCGGGAACCCCGCGTCGTCGGGTATCTCCGGCACGTCCAACCACAGTTCCTCGGACAGCGCCGACAGGTCGTTCCTCAGGCGCCTAAGCAGCAATGCTCTGGGAAGGCCCATGTCATCCGCCCTGGGGGTCGGGAACCAGCTCGACGGTGTCCCCTTCGGACACTCCCGCCTCGCTCAGCGTGGCGCTCTCCGGGATCAGCCTGCTGCCGACCCTCATGATGAATGCGCTGCGGTCCCTCTTCCAGTACTGGGAGGCGAATACAATAACATCGCCGGCCGAATCCGTAGGATCCATCTCGGCGGCGATCTCCCCTCCGTCCATCGTGTTCACAATCCTGATTCTCATTGGCTCAACTCTCCTTCGTGATGGGGGCATCCCCTGCGGAACCCAATCTCCAGCACGTCCGTCCTTCCCGATATGCCGTCGTAGTAGCTGACCCCCGGGACGCAAAGGTCAGTCCTCCCGCACACAATCTTCAGGACCTCCCTCACGCACATGGCCGCGATGACGGCAGTGGTGGTGATTCCCGACGAGAGGATCACAGGGTCCCGGACCGTCTCCCCGGGGATGCACGAGAAGGTCCTGTGCAGCTCCTCCAGGTGCGTGGAGTTCATGCCGCACTCGAGGCACGGCCCCTTCGGGAACACGGTCTGCATCTTACCGCGAAAACCGTCCGTAGCCCCGTCCACATAGGGTATGCGGAAGAACCTTGCATGGGCGTTCAGATGCAGTCTGGCACTTATGCTGTCGAGGCAACCTATGAGGATGCCGAAGCGGGACAGGTCGGTCCTCTGAATGGTGTCCGGGACGGCGGTCACGCGGCACTCGGGATCCAATCCGGAGGCGGCCTCGGCAACGACCTCCGCCTTGTTCCTCCCCACCGATTCCTCCCGGAAGAGTACGCAGCGGCTGAGGTTGCTCCTCTCCACCGTGTCGAAGTCTGCCACGGTGATGTCGCGGAAACCCGCAAGGACCAGATTCTTGATGACCTCGTTACCGAGAGCGCCCGCGCCTGCCACGAAGACGGGGGTCCAATGGATGCGGGACATATCGATCCATCCTGTGCGTTCCATACGGTCGAACCTGTCGTCTTTTGGCAATCGGACACCTACTGAAGACTCGGATAGATGATTTATAAGGGAAGCGCCATGGAATTTTACATGAGTCCTGAACTGTCAGACCACGACCACTGCCGCTACTGCGGCGACTGCGTCCCCTCCGACCAGGCCTACTGCTCGGTCGAATGCTACTACAAGGACCAGGAAGTGATCCGCAAGGAGAAGTTCAGGGACGTCTTCTGGAGTGCTGCAGCACTCATCGGCGTTGCTGTCATCCTCGCCTTGGGTATCATTTTCTGAGTGCGCGTACGCGCATTCTTTATAACCACGTTCCGATAACAATTTCGTGATTACCCGTGAACGCAGGTAAATTAGTGGCTCAAATCGCCGTCGTTGCGATTGTCGTTTATTTCTGTTACTCCGCCGTAGCGACAGCGATACCGACAGAACTCAATGATCCGGCTAAAATTTTCGGCCCAGAAGGAGACTTCGATATTCAAAGCGAAGCAGATGGTCTGAATATGAAAGTGACTATCTCTGGAGCTGTACACTCGACTCTCCCCCAGGATGTCCATGATGTTCGTGTCCAATTCTTCCTCGGTGAACCCAATATGCGGACTATGATTGCCGATGAGTTTATCGAATCAATACCCAAAGGCATAACACCGATCAATGCTACATTAACAATTCCGACTTACAGCATTATTGCGTATGCAGTCACAGGAATAACCGAAGATCACAAAGTAAGTATTCCTATGGCGATTTCATTCTCGTTCAAATACATGGAGTGGCAGGGAACGCATTTGGTCGACTTAGGGATGACCACCGCAACCAAACTAGCTCTGGCGAGCGGGGTCACACTAACTCCAGAGGTTAGTTCGGGAGAACATGGAACTAAAGTCTCCGTAACAGTCGACAAAGAAACAAATCCCGAACTGATTGAAAGTGCAATCAAAATAATGGGAGAAGGAACCCACACCATTACCGTACCTGGAAGTGATGCCACAATCACGATAGGTGTAACATCCGATACAGACAGCTATGAATTAAGTCTTGAGGCGACTGGGAACACAGTGAAGAATGCGGTTGATCTCCTGAGTGAAAAGATTACAGAAGATGGCCTGACGCTCAGTTATGGCGGGGAAGAATTCACCCTCACAAAAGATAATGCTGAGGCCTACGTTGCCTTGATACAAGTCCTGTACGACAAGGGCGTGATTGCATGAGCAAAGCCAAGTACAAGGACTACGACTACGAAGAAGAGAGGATGAACCTCAGTAAAGAGGAAAAGAAATACCTCAACAGCAAAGCCAGAATGATGAAGGCCATAGTTTGGGATATTGTAGAGTACATCCTTGTCTTCGTAGCGATAATTGTTATCATGGGGTATATCAGGACTGGAGAGATAGCCAATTTTAACGAAATTGCCAACAACCTAGGTACCTGGCTTAAACCTGGAGGAGTCCTATTCAATGCGCTAGTCGGTTTCCTCCCTATCATACTCTTAAACAGTATCGGGAGGTACTTCGGTCTCGGAACTTATGGTCGCATGATATTTGGCATCCTCAAATGCTTCGCGATACTGCTCTGGGTATATTTGGTTGTAGCAGGTGCATCCAACTCTCTCAACATCCTTGACAGTGTCGGTACGGTCAGTGTAGGGGACTTCACGGTCGAAGGAATTAATTTCGGTCTTGAGGGTCTGCAGAAATTCATGACTCTACTCATGCTCTGCTGTGTCCTCATCCCCATCGGAGAGTTCTGCGGCGCCCGCAAGAAGCACAGAAGGGCGCTCGCCAAGAAGGAGAGCATCGAGGAAGAGAAGGCCAGGGAAGAGGCCGCAGCCTGATCAAATCTTAAACCTGCTGGCGGTCGCGGACACGTCGTGGACGCGCAGAATGTCTGCGCCGTGTTCCGCCGCCAGCACACACACTTCCGCGGTGGCGGAATCCGCATCGAGCTGCGGGTAAGTTTTTGCAAGGAAACGTTTCCTGGAAGGCCCTATCAGAACGGGATACTTCCCGAATGAGAACTCGGATGTATGGAGGATCATCTCCATCCCCTGTTCGGGAGTGGTCCCGAATCCCACTCCGGGATCGAGGATTATGTTGTGCTCCTTCACGCCTGCGTCCAATGCCTTCCGGACGAGGTCGGTGAGCATATCGCAGGCATACCTTACAGGGTCTCCTGGGATGAACTGGGTCTTGAAGGTGGCAGGGGTTCCGTAACTGCTCATCAGAACGAGGGGGACGTTCAGTTCCGCAGCAGTTGCCGCCATAGCCGGGTCGGCAAGACCGCTGACGTCGTTGATTATCGATGCCCCGCGCTCAACGGCAGCCCGTGCGACGGATGCCTTCATGGTGTCCACGGAGATCGGTACTGTACAGTCAGAGACCGCTTCGAGGGCGGGTATCACGCGCTGCATCTCGGTGTCCTCGGGGACCGGTTCGGCGCCGGGACGGGTGGATTCCCCGCCGATGTCGATGATGTCCGCACCCTGCTCGATCATATCGAAGCAATGACGTCTGGCACTAGCGGGATCCACCCACTGTCCCCCGTCGGAGACGGAGTCGGGGGTGACGTTGAGGATGCCCATCAGCGCGGGGCGTGATGCCCCGCGCCTGAGCAGTTCCGACGCACGCATGCTCATAGGTGTTCCTCCACCAGTTCGGTCAGGTCGACCACCTTGATCTTGCGGTCGCCCACCTGTGCGGACAGGTTGGTGACGCAGAAGGGACAGGTGGTGATGAGGAGGTCCGCGAAGTCGGCCTCGTCGAGCCTGGTGTTGGCGATGTCCGCCGCTTCCTCGGGGTAGGCGGCACGTACTCCTCCGCCTCCGCCGCAGCAGTGGCTGGTGGACTTGTTGTACTTCATCTCCTTGAACCTGACCTCGGGGAACTTCCTGATGACGTCCCTGGGGGCGTCGAAGACTCCGCAGTGCCTGCCGAGGTGGCAGGGGTCGTGGTAGGTGACAGTGACATCGCCGAGGGACTTCAGCTTGACGTCCTGCTTGGCGAGGAACTCGGTCATGTGGAGGACCTCGAAGGGGACCTCCACGTGCTTGGGGTACTCGATCTTGAACATCCTGTAGCATCCGGCGCAGGAGAGGACCAGGGTCTTGACTCCGAGCTTGACGATCTCGTCGACGTTCTTCTGGTAGATCTTCACGAGATCCTCCTCGGACCATCCGACACGGCCCATGACGGAGCCGCAGCAGATCTCGGGGAGCACGGTGAAGTCGACTCCGAGCTTCTTCAGGATGGAGAGCGAGGCGTCGGCGGTCTTGGTGGCCCTGTAGGTGGCGGTGCATCCGGCGAAGTAGGCGACGGGTGCGTTGTGGGGCACGTAGCCCTTCTTGGCCATGACCTGGGCCACGGACTCCTTCTCGGCGAAGGGGTTGTTGTAGTTCAGGATGTTCTCACACATGGCCTTGTGCTTGGGCAGGATGTGTCCGTTGGCGACCAGGTCGGCACGGGCAATCTCGATGATATCGACGATCTTGACCTTGGAAGGGCACCTCCTGACGCAGTCGGCGCAGGTGGTGCAGGTGTACATGCTCTGAACTACGGAAGGGTCCGCCTTCAGCTGTCCGGTGGCGAGACCGTAGGTCATGACGATACGTCCCCTGGAGAGGTCGGTATCCCAGTTGATTGCCTTGAAGGAAGGGCAGACGCTCTTGCAGAATCCGCACATGGTGCAGGATGAGAGGGCGTCCCTGATGAGGTTAATCTTCTCGGTGGTGAATACTGCGCTGCTCATCTTCAGGCCTCCGGGGGCTTGGGGATGGTTACGCTTCCCTCCATGAAGACCTCAACCCTGGCGTCAGGGTTGGCGGCAAGGGCGTCCTTCAGGGCCTCCTCGACGGTCTTGTAGGGAGTCATGTTGGCTCCGCTGATGATGGCGGGGTCCAGGTCAGTGACGGCACAGATCTTGGCCCAGGTGGCGATCTCAGCCATCTTGGCGGCCTTGTGGTATCCGAGCTTGTATCCCTTCTTGATGTTCTCGATGACCTCTTTGGGGTCCTTGGAGGAGGACAGGAGCTTGAGGAAGTTGTCGCTGCCGGTTCCCTCCCTGCACTTGGAGACCATGATGATGGTTCCTCCCTCCTTGAGGGCCCACTTTCCGTTGTCGAGTGCCTTCTGGGACTGATAGAGATCGACGTCCATCGGGTAGGGCGCGGCGGAGATGACGATGTCGGCCTTCTCGGGGACAGGGACGATGAATACCTCTTCTCCCCACTTGACGGCCTGCTCGAATGCGGGGTTCAGGTCGCCTGCGGCGGACTTGTAGATGTTGTGGTGCCTGTCCATGACAATCTGGACGGAGAAGATCTTCTTGCCCCTGACAACCTCGAGGGCATCCATCATGTCCTCGTGGACGGGGTTGCCCTTGAGGGCCAGAGCCTGGGCGTCCATTCCGACCGCCATCTTGTGGTTGGCCTCGACGGTCTTGTAGGAGGCGACTCCGGGAAGGAAGGACTTCCTCCCGCCGGTCCAGCCCGCGAAGTAGTGGGGCTCTACACTGGTGATGACGATGAGCCTGTCGGAATCGACGGCAATCTTGTTGACCTCCATGGGGGTGCCGTTCTTGGAGGTTCCTAGGTTCACGCACTCCGAGGTCTTGGCGTCGTGGACGACGATCCTGTCGCGGAGTGCCTCCAGGTGCCTGCCGAAGATGTTACGGTACTCCTCCTCGGTGGGTCCGCGGTGGGTGCCGGTGGCGATAAGGTACCTGGCTGCGTGAAGATCCATCCTGCTCTCGAGTGCGTCGAGGACAGCTGCGGTGGGGGTGGGCCTGGTTCCGTCGTTGACGATGAAGACGATATCCTTGCCTCCCTCCAGGAATGCCTCCAGGGATTCGTATCCGAGGGGGTGGTCGAGCGATTCGTTGATGACCTTGTCTGCCGGTTCGCACACGACATCCTTGGGATAATACGTTCCGACATAGTTCTTCTCGGGAATGTCTACCCTCTGGTATCCATCCTTACCGTATCTGATGTCCACAATCATTTGTATCAACGGGTTATCCCACCTCATCGCTTATAAGGGTATGTCCGCGCGGGAACCGTCGCGACAGTCCGAAATGGGACACGGACCTGGCAAATCGGACATCCTTTCTGAGGAATAGATGCGGAAAACGATTGTGCCAGACATGGATTAACGCAGGTGGGGCCCCCTGGCAAACGATTTAATGGTTGTTTCACGGTTATGAATACATGAGTTCGCTGAAGGACGTGGGCGAAAGGCAGCTGGTGGAGACGGTCAGGAGTATCATCAGGCCGCGCTCCAAATCCACCGTCATCGGACCCGGCGACGATGCCGCGGTCATCCGGAACCCTTCAGGCGACATAGTTGTGTCCTCCGATGTCGTGACCAAGGAGAGGCATCTCCCGGAGACCATGACCTACGAGCAGTTCGGATGGACCGCCGCGGCCGTGAACTTCAGCGACATTGCCAGCATGGGTGCAAGACCTCTCGGTTTCCTCCCGGCAGTGACGATACCCGAGGATGAGGATGAATCCGTCCTCTACGACATCATGAGCGGAATCGACCAGTGCTGCGAGTTCTGCAACACGGAGGTCGTCGGCGGTGACACTAAATTCGGTTCCCTGGCCGTGGCCGGGACCGCGATCGGCACCATGGAGGGCAGGAAGCCCATGACCCGCCGCGGCGCACAGCCCGGCGACATCGTGGCGGTGACCGGCATGCTCGGAGGACCCGCCGCGGGATACTATGCCATCAAGAACGGTTTCGAAGCTGAGGATCAGATTTTCTCCCTGATGGTCCCGGTACCCCATGTGGAAGACGGAATCAAGCTGTCTGGCACAGGTGCAATACATTCCTGCATGGACCTGTCCGACGGACTCGCCAACGCTGCTACCGAGATCTGCAAGCAATCGCATGTCGGCATGGAGATAGAGTGGGAGTTCCTGCCTATCGACGACGAGGTCAAGGACATCCTCGAGGCCAGCCACGCCGACCTGAGGGATACCGTTACCAGGTGGGGAGGAGAATACGAACTCCTGTTCACCCTGGACCGGGGAGACCTCCAGAAACTGTATGATGCGGGTATCGCATTCTCGATAATCGGTCTGGTGACCAACGGCGAAGGCCCCGTTCTCAACGACGGGGACGAGAGGAAGGTGATGGAGAACGGCATTTATTAATCCGAATCTGGAAGCCAAATGCTATCACGCCGACGGCGACAGGATCGTATGCGACCTGTGTCCCCACAGATGCGTCATCCCCGCCGACAGGTTCGGCCTCTGCAAGTCCCGCAAGAACGTGGAGGGAAAGCTCGTGGCATACAACTACGGCCGTATATCCACCATGGCGGTCGACCCCATCGAGAAGAAACCCCTCTATCACTTCCATCCCGGTACCAGCATATTCTCCATCGGCGGAATAGGATGCAACATGCACTGCGATTACTGCCAGAACTATTCCATCTCCCAATCGCCGATCGGCAAGAAGCGCACCACCTACAAGTCTCCCTCGGACCTGGTGGCGTTCTGCAGGCAGCAGGGCTATACCCAGATGGCCTTCACATACAACGAACCCTCCATCTGGTACGAGTACATCCGCGACACCATGGACCTGGCACCCGACCTCGATGTGGTGCTGGTTTCCAACGGTATGATCAACGAGGATCCCCTGAAGGAGCTCTGCAAGGGTATCAAGGCCATCAACATCGATGTCAAATCGTTCAAGGACGAATTCTACAAGAACCTCTGCGGAGGAGACTTGGAGGCTGTGAAGTCATCCTGCGAGATCGCCTATGCATCGAAGGTTCATCTGGAACTCACTTATCTCGTGATTCCCGGCTACAACGACACCGTTGACGAGGTCCTGAAGTTCGTCAAATGGGCCCACGAGCATCTCAGCCCCGACACCCCCATCCACTTCACCCGCTTCCATCCCGATTACAATATGATGGCCGTGAGGACCACTCCCGTGGACACCCTTCTGAAACTGCAGAAGGTCGCCGAGGACAACGGCATGCATCACGTCTATGTGGGCAATGTACTCACAGACGACGGATCCAACACCTACTGCCCCGAGTGCGGGGAGATGGTCATCAGGAGAACTGGTTACCGCGTTCATGTCTCGGGACTCTCCGGAAACCGCTGCAGCTACTGCGGACACCGTCTCAACATAATACGCTGAGCAGCGGATCGCCGATCAGCAGCACCAGTATCAACGATATCGCCATGGGCAGGATGAACGGCACCATCGGCGTGACGTAGATCTCTTCTTCGCCTGCCTCTTCGAACCTTCTGCAGATGTCCGGCACGGACTCATCCTCCGGGATCTGACACCTCGTACGGACCCCGTCCCGGATATCCTCGGAGGGCCATACGAACGATCCACCCACATCCGCGACCGGCATCATGTAACCGTGGGTGGCCCCGGGGAAAGGCATGCCGCGGTTGCGGATCAGACAGTAGACCATGACCCCTGCAACCGATAAAACCGAGGACAGGAACAGCACCGACACCGAGGGAGAGAACACCTTCGTCAGGATGTCTGGCACATTCCCATTCGGGTTCATGAGGAACTCCGGCAGGGAGGGGATTGCGATGGACAGCGACATGAGGCACTTTGCATCGGCTCCTCCGCGGACGATGCCCAGGACATACAGCAGATGGTAGAACATGCAGAACAGGACGGAGGCAGCTCCTGCCTCGGTCCCGGGATCACCCGAACCGTAAGAAAGCAGGGTCAGAGCGAGGAGAATCGAAGCACCTTCGATGAACAGCGGAGGTATCTTCGTCTCGCAGAGGACCGAATACATGAATAAGAGCTGGGCGAAAGCAACCGCCAGTACTTCCCACAGGAGGCTTCCGTCCAGGATACGGACGGCAGCACCTCCGGCGGCACCCGTCAGCATGATAATCATCCAATATGTATCCGAAACTATCCTCGTACGGAGGTCCGAACGGGCGGCCATCAACATAGCCAGACAGGTTATTCCGATAACGGAATATTCGATAATCGGGGTGAATGACATGTGTACTATGTCGCGTATGTATTTTATAAAGTCGGGTATTGCAGTTAATCATGTACAGGGGCAAGGGCAAACTCTTCTTCAGTCTGTTCGCAGTCTGCATGCTGCTCACGGTGGCAGGTGCCGCATACAGCGACGACTCCGAGGCAGCTACCGATATGAGCGGTACGAGCCTGAACGTAATCTATGACGCCAACAAGAGCATCGAACTGAACGCCAGCTCCTCCACGACCCTGTCGTTCTTCGTGTACAACGGCTATGCGGAGAATGTCGTCGCATACGTTGCGGCCACCTCGAACAACGACTCGACGAAGGTCAACACCAGTACCGCCCCCATAGAACTCGTCAAAGGCGAGAACACATCCATCAAGATGACCGTCACCGCCGACAGATATGCCCACCAAGGAAACTACTCGGTCACCCTGTCCTTCAAGATTTACAAAGGAAGCGACCCCGCCTTCCTGGAACAGGGAACCTATGACTTCCCCCTGCACGTGATGTCCAACCTGTCCTCCGACAAATACAACAAATTCCTCGGATTCTTCGACAATACCTACACCGGAGTCATGGGCAACATCTGGTTCACCGCCGCGGTATCTTTCCTCGGTCTGCTGGCCATCGGTTACGCAGTCATGTTCGTCGCGGTACCCGTCTGCTCCAGGATTGTCATGAAGAAGGACGATCCCCAGAGGAAGACGCTCAAGAAGCTCCTGTACCGTCTCTGTCAGGTCATCGTCTGGCTGTGGGTCATCGGACAGGTATTCCGTATCCTCGGTGCGGACGAGGAGCTCATCGACCTGATCAACAGGCTGTTCTACCTCGCCTACGTCGTGGTAGGAATCATCGTCGGATGGCAGCTGTACAAGCTCATCGTGGACACCCTCATCAGTAAAGCGGCATCCAGAGTGGGAGATTACAATCTCAACGATACGGAAGCGGATATCGAGAGCTTCCGCCCCCTGTTCCTCTACATCGGAGAGATCATCCTCGCCATCGTCGGAACCATGCTCATCATGAGTCTGCTCGGATTCAACCTCGCCGCAATCATCACCTCCGCGGGACTCGTATCCCTGGGAATCTCCATGGGTGCCCAGGATGTCCTAAAGCAGTTCTTCAGCGGTCTGGAGATCCTCGCCACCCGTCCCTTCAAGAAGGGGGACCTCATCGCAGTCGGTGCTGACGCCATGGTCTACCGTGTCCGCAGGGTCAATGTCATGAACACCATCCTGGAGAACTGGGACAACACCGATGTGTTCGTCATGCCCAACAGCCTCATCACCACCAACAAGATCAGGAACATCACCCGCGAGACCCTCATCAGCAAGGTCTACCTCACTGTGGACATCGCCTACGGAAGCGACGTGAACCTCGCCCGCAAACTCATGCAGGAAGCGGCCACCGAGAACCCCCACGTCATCTCCGACGGAAGCGTCAAGAGGCCGTACACCCGTCTCGATGCCTTCGAGGACAGCAACCTGCTCATCAAGATGGGATTCTACGTCGACGAATACGGAAGCCAGTGGGCCATCTGCGGACAGATCAGGCAGGGCATCATCGCCAAGTTCGCAGCCAACGGAATCGGCATCGACTACCAGCAGATAGTTATCCACGAGGCCAAGAATCCGGAGACCCGCGAGGGCGCTGCGAAAACCGCAGACGATTCGGAGTAATCGTAGAATCTCCTACGATAATCGTAAACATCACACTTTTTCCCCACCCAAACACCGTTTGGGAATGGGGAAATCGTAAGTTGTCCCGCATTTATTATATAGAAAAGACAACTACTCCCGCCCGTTAGATAAGCACGGGTGCAATCATGATTGACAATCTTGACAAGCGTATTCTCGAGATAATGAAGAAGGATTCCAGATGCCCGTACGTCGAGATCGCGGACAAGCTAGGCGTGTCCGAGGGAACCGTACGCAGCAGGGTCCACAGGATGACCGAGGAAGGTATCATCCGCGGATTCACCATCAAGACCAGCTCCAAGAACGTCAAGGCACTGGTAGAGGTCAAGATCGACGTCAACACCGATACCGAAGCAATTGCAAGGGAGCTTTCCACCTACGACGGCGTCACCGAGGTTTTCGAGGTCACCGGAGACCAGGACATCATCGCCATCGTCGACGTAGAGTCGTCTCAGAGCTTGAACGAGATTATCGAAAGGGTCCGCAGGTACGACAACGTACTCAGCACCCGTACCCGCCTTATCTTAAAGGAACACTTTGGAGAGAACTAAATCTCATTTGGAGAGAAATATTCATGCTATTTGGAACAGGAACTGCACTCATAACCCCTATGAACAGGGACGGCAGCGTCAACGAAGAACAACTGAGGAGACTCGTCACCTTCCAGGAAGAGAACGGTGTCGACATGCTCCTGCCGTGTGGATCCACCGGCGAAGCGGCTACACTCAACACTGAGGAACACCTCAAGGTCATCGAGATCGTCATCGACCAGGCCAAGTCGGCCAAGGTCGTGGCAGGAGCAGGAAGCAACTGCACCCAGGAGGCCATCGAGCTGAGCAAGGCAGCAGAGGATCTCGGTGCAGACGGAATCCTTTCCATCTCTCCCTACTATGTGAAACCAACCCAGGAAGGCATCTTCCGCCATTACGAGGCAATCGCCAAGTCGGTGGGGATTCCTGTCATCGTCTACAACGTCCCCGGCAGGACCAACAGCAACATCACCGCCGACACCGAGGCCAGGCTCGCCCAGGTCCCCAACATCGGAGGCGTCAAGGAAGCCAGCGGCAACATCGACCAGATCAGGGAGATTATCGACAGGACTCCCAAGGACTTCTCCGTCCTCTCCGGCGACGATGCCATGACCTACGACGTCATGTGCTCCGGCGGAGCCGGTGTGTTCTCCGTGGTCTCCAACTGCCTGCCCAAGGAGGTCTCCACCATGGTGGACCTTCTCCGCGAGGGCAAGAAGGAACAGGCCAAGGAGATTCATGACAGGCTCATGCCCCTCTTCAAGGGCGCATTCGTGGAATCCAACCCCATCCCCATCAAGTACATCATGTCCAAGATGGGCTTCGGAGACAACGTACTGAGGCTCCCCCTCACCCCCATTTCGGCAGGAGCACAGGAGAAGCTCGAACAGATCCTCTCCCAGTACGATCTGTGAAACTTTACAATCAAACGGACGCCGCGAGGCGTCCGCTTCCCAAGGAGGCATTATACAATGTTAACTGTAATGAAATTCGGCGGTACCTCCGTCGGATCCGTCGAGGCCCTCGAGAGGGTCGCGAACATCGTGGTAGGAACTGAAGGCAACAAGGTAGTGGTCACCTCGGCCATGTCCGGCATCACCAATTTCCTGGTCGCATGCTGCGAGGACCTGGAGAACCAGAGGGAAGAGACCATCGAGGTCTTCGAGAAGAAGCACGTCTGCGTTGCCAAGGCCATGCTCGACGAGAAGCAGTTCGCCGAGTTCATGGAGGAATTCACCCCCAGGATGGAGGCATTCAAGGCACTCCTCTACGATGAAAAGGCCGCCAAGAGCCCCTACTACCAGGATAATGTCACCTCCCAGGGAGAGAGGTTCAGTTCGCTGCTCCTCTGCCACAAGATAAGGTCCCTCGGATACAAGTCCGTCGCACTCACCAGCGAGGACTGCGGAATCATCGCCGAAGGCAAGCCCCTCAACGGAAACGCCAACCTCAGGATGACTGAGACCCAGATGGGGATCAACCTGATGCCCTACATCAACAGGGGATACATCCCCGTCATCACCGGATTCTACGGAGTCACCAAGGACGACTGGATCCCCCTCACCTTCGGAAGGGGAGGCTCCGACTACGCCGCTGCGGTGGTTGCCAACGCCCTCAACGCCGACATGCTGGAGATCTGGACCGACGTGGACGGATTCATGTCCGCCGACCCCAGGGTCGTTCCCAATGCCGTCAAGATCGACGAGATGTCCTATGCTGAGGCCGCCGAGCTCGCCTACTTCGGTGCCAAGGTCCTGCACCCCAGGACCATCGAGCCCGTCAGGAAGAAGCACATCCCCCTCAAGGTCAGGAACTCCTTCAAGCCCAAGGAAGAGGGAACCCTCATCTCCAGGTTCAGGGAGTACCGCAACGAGCTCCTCAGGAGCGTTGCCACCAAGACCGATCTCTCCATCATCAGCATCAGCTCTCCCGAGATCGCCTACAGGCCCGACATCGTCTCCAAGATCCTCAACAAGATCTCCGAGAACGACGATGCCATCTACTCCATCTCCACCTCACTCTCCACCGTGGCGTTCCTCATCCACAACAACGACGTGAAGAACACTCTCATCAAGCTCAACGAGCTGGACAACGACGACGTCGAGAAGATCGACGTCACCTCCGATGTGGCACTGATCTGCTGCGTCGGCGACGAGCTCATGAGCGAGACCGGTGCCTGCGGAGACATCTTCGGAGCTGTAAAGGCTGCCGGTGCCAACATCAATATGATCTCCGAGGGCGCTTCCAATGTGGCCATCAACTTCGTGGTCTCCAACGGCGACGCACTCTCCGTCATCAAGATTCTCCACAGCAAGTTCGTAGAGGGGGACTCCTGATGCCGATGAGGGATTTCGAGAGCAAGGACGGCCGTATGGTCTTCGCCGGCATGGACGTGGTCGACCTGGCAGACAGGTTCGGCACCCCCTGCTACGTGACCGACGAGCAGAGGCTCAGAGAGAACTACCGCAACGTCTACAAGGCATTCTCCAAGTACATGGAGACCGAGATTCACTACGCCTGCAAGGCCAACACCAACCTCGCCATCCTGAGGGTACTCCAGCAGGAGGGAGCAGGTATCGATGCCGTCTCCATCGGCGAGGTCAGGGCCTGCCTCAAGGCCGGATTCAGCCCTGACAAGATCATGTACACCGGTGTCTTCGTGAGCACCGAGGAACTCAAGCAGGTGGCCGAGACGGGAGTCATGATCAACCTCGACTCCGTCTCCGAAATGGAACGTCTGGCACAGATCAAGCCGGGAGCGCCCGTATCCTTCAGGATCACCCCCGGGATCGGTTCCGGACACGGTGCCAAGGTCATTACCGGCAACAAGGGAGCCAAGTTCGGCATCCCCAAGGACAAGGTCGTCGAGACCTACCTGAGAGCCCAGGACCTGGGACTCAACCCCATCGGAATCCATGCCCACATCGGATCCGGCGGACAGAGCGTCGAACCCTTCGTCGAGGAGGCGGAGGTCCTGGCTGAACTCATCAACCAGATCGGCGAGGCCGGCATCGACCTCGAGTTCGTGGACATCGGAGGAGGAATCGGAGTCCCCTACAAGCCCAACGAGGACGAGATGGACCTGGGCCAGATGGCCTCCGAGGTCACCGACGTGTTCGAGCAGAACACCAATATCAAGAAGATCATCCTGGAGCCCGGAAGGTACCTCATCTGCGATGCCACCATCCTGCTCACCAGGTGCACCGACGTCAAGGACGCCGGCACCAAGAAGTACATCGGAGTCGACGCAGGATTCAACACCCTCATCAGGCCCGCCATGTACGATTCGTTCCACTACATCCAGAACGGAAGCAAGTTCGGCAAGGCCTGCACCGCCAAGTTCGACATCGCGGGACCCATCTGCGAGACCGGCGACTACCTCGGTCACGACAGGGTGCTCCCCGAGCCCGACGAAGGCGACGTCATGGTCGTCTACAACGCGGGAGCCTACGGATTCTCCATGAGCAGCAACTACAACTCCAGGCCCCTCTGCGCAGAGGTACTCGTGAACAACGGCGAGGCCGAGCTCATCCGCGAGAAGGAGCAGGTCGAGGAGCAGTGGAGGCACCAGATCATCCCCAAGAGGCTCATGCAATGAAGTTCTGGAAATATCAGGGCTGCGGCAACGACTTCGTGCTGGTCGACGGCATCTCCGAGAAGCTGGAGATCGACGTCCCCTGGTGCGTGAAGGTCTGCGACAGACACTTCGGCGTCGGTGCCGACGGTGTCCTCTACCTGCTCCCCGGAGAGGAGGGATGCGATGTCACCATGCGCATCATCAACGCCGACGGCTCCGAGGCCGAGATGTGCGGTAACGGCATCAGATGCCTCGCCAAGCACGCCAGCGACTTCGGCTTCGTGAAGAAGGACGAATTCTCAATCCTGACCGGCAGGGGCAAGCTGATTGCCACCGTCTTCAAAACCGACGGCAAGGTCAGCACCGTCCGCATCGACATGGGTGCCCCCATCCTCGAAGGAAGGGATGTACCAGTCAACTTCGACGGCCGCTTCATCAACCAGCCCTTCGAGATCGAGGGCGTGAAGTTCAGGGCGAACGCTGTCTCCATGGGCAACCCCCATTTCATCACATTCGACGACATCGGCGAGGACAACGTCCGCCGCCTCGGCCCCATCCTCGAAAGCTACCGCGAGTTCTTCCCCCGCAAGACCAACGTGGAGTTCTGCTCCGTGAAGGACGGGAAGATCTACGTGACGGTCTACGAAAGGGGTGCGGCATGGACCCTTGCCTGCGGAACCGGCGCATGTGCCAGCACCACTGCTGCGGCACTCAACGGACTGGTCCCGTTCGACACCCCCGTGGACGTTCACCTCCCCGGAGGATGGCTCAAGATCACAGTAGACAAGGACCTCGGCTACGTCCTGATGGAAGGACCTGCCGAGTTCGTGTTCGAAGGAAACACCGACTGATATAGGAAGATAATATGGCAAAATACACACAGGCAGAAAGACTGCAGAAACTCCCTCCCTACCTCTTCGTGATGCTGGAGGAACTTGCCGCCCAGAAGAAGGCGGAAGGCGTGAAGATGATCGACTTCGGAATCGGAGACCCCGATCTCCCCTGTCCCAACGAGGTCCTCGACGCTATGGACAAGGCCGCCCGCATCAACGAGAACCAGAAATACTCCTCCTCCAAGGGAGAGAGGGACCTCAGGATCGCCGTCGCAGAGTACTACAAGAAGAGGTTCAACGTCAACGTGGACCCCGACAAGAACGTCTGCATCACCATCGGTTCCAAAGAGGGAATCTACAACATCGCACAGGCCTTCGTCAACGACGGAGAGAAGATCGTGGCGCCCGCCCCCGGCTACCCCGTGTACTCCGGAGCCGCCACCCTCTTCAACAACGCCGTATGCGACAAAGTGAAACTCAAGGCAGAGAACGACTGGCTCCTGGACCTGAACGAGGTCCCCGAAGACGCCAAACTGCTTTACCTAAACTATCCCAACAACCCCACCGGTGCCGTTGCCGATCTCGACTATGTCAAGAAGGCATACGACTGGACCCAAAAGCACAACACCATCTTCGCCTACGACAACGCGTACTGCGAGATGACCTTCGACGGATTCAGGGCACCCTCCGTCCTCCAGGCGGGAATGGACGCCATCGAGTTCGGATCCTTCTCCAAGACCTTCTGCATGACCGGCTTCAGGCTTGGATTCGCAGTGGGACACGAGGACCTGGTCGGAGGACTCACCAAGTGCAAGGGACAGATCGACTCCGGCGCGCCCATCTTCATCCAGAAGGCCGCCATCACCGCCCTCAGCCTCTACGACAACTACGGATTCCTCACCGGCACCGCCAAGGAGAACAACGACGAGTTCGGAGAGAGGAGGAAGGTCCTCGTCGAGGGTCTGAGGGAACTCGGATTCGATGTGAAGATGCCCAAGGGAACCTTCTACGTATGGTTCGACTGCGGCAAGTCCTCCATGGACTTCACCAAGGAAATGATCGACAAGGGAATCATCGTCACCCCCGGAACCGGATTCGGCGGAGAGGACGGCTACATCAGGATGGCGGTCACCAGGAACATCGACTCCATCAAGGAAGCCCTCCGCAGGATGGGTAAGAGGAACGACTGAAACCCTCACGGGGCTCTGCCCCTACGGAAGAGGAAATGACCGGCGCAGAAACCGACAAGACCGTTATCGCAGGCATCCTGACGGAATTCGTCAGCTCCGCTGATTACGGCAACTGCGCCGATCTCCTCTCCGAAGAGAGCCTCTCGGCTCTCGAATCCCGGGTCTTGGGATCCGGGACCTCTCCCGCGGATTCGGTGAAGAAGGCTCTGACCTGCCTCCGCGGGGATTTTTCTCTGGATTACGACGACCTCCTGTTCGGAGGGAACTATGTCGCACGCATCCCCCAGGCCATCGCACGCAACCACCTCCTCGGGAGATTCATCGTCCTGGGGAACGGGTTGGAGGACAGGGAGGAGCGTTTCGGCGACCCCACCATGAACTCGGTCGCCGAGGATTACACCAGCCTCATGGACCTGGTGGTCTGCAAGATCGAGAAATACTCTGAGGAACGCGATTACGCCCTCAGCGACGCGGACATCCCGGAAGTGGTCAGGTACCTGAACGCCATTCAGCTCCTCCTGAAGTACTGCTGGGACATGCTCGATATGAGCAGTACGCTGATGCCCACTCTCTTCAAGAAGAGATGCTTCCGTATGCGCGGCAAGCTCAACAGCCTGCTCGACATGTCGATGTACGGCAAGGACCTGCCGGCCCTCTCCGAAGCATTGAAGGATATCTCCGATACGGTGGACGAGATCATAAACGACCAGAGGCTCAACGACCTGCAGAAGGCCAGGAACGACAGGTACATGCAATCCAAGATGCGCCTGTACAAGTACACCATCAGGGTCAGCGAGGAACTCAACAACCAGCTCGAGGCCTGCGACCCTTACGATTTCACGCACCGCAACGATCTGAAGAAACAGCTTGAAGCAGTGCAGAGATTCATGCACAGCTTCGAGAAGGATAGATGAGTATCAGGGGCCGAGGCCCCTGTGATTGTGGTTTTACTGTCCGTTGCCGAACTTGGATTTCGAATGTTCCAGCGCGACGATGACGGGGAGGGGATCCTTCAGCAGGAAGGTCTCGAGTGCTCCTCCTCCGGTGCTCACGTAGGACATGGAATCAGCGAGATCGAACCTCTCCGCTGCCGCAGAGGTGTGTCCGCCTCCGAGAACGGATAATCCTCCGCTCTCGACCATGGCGGTCATGATGGCCTTGGTTCCGACCTCGAATCCTTCCTTCTCGAACATTCCGGCGGGGCCGGACATGAAGGAGGTCTTGGAGACCTGCAGGACCTTCCTGAACTTCTCCACGGACTGGTCTCCGATATCGAGAGCCGCTCCGGCGTTGGCCATGTCTCCGATGTTGACGCTGAGCCTCTTGCCGTCCTTCTCGACTGCCACATCGGTGGGGAGGAGGATCCTCTGTCCGTACTTGGACATGACATCCTGTGCCTTCTTGAAGTTCTCCTCGGTGAGCTCCTCCTGGAGAGGTGCCTTGGATGCCTCGCCGATGTCGACGCCCCTCGCCATGAGGAAGGCGTTGCCGGCGAGTCCCACGACGATAACGGTGTCTGCAGTGTTGCTTCCGAGGACACGGTCGATCATGTGGGGGACGTCCCCGAACTTGGCTCCTCCGAGGATGAATACGGAAGGCCTGCGGGGGTTGTTGAAGATGGTCTCGAGAGCGTACATCTCCTTGGCCATGAGGCGGCCGGATGCGGAAGGCAGTACGTCGTCGAATCCCACGAGCGAGCACTGGGACCTGTGGGCGGCTCCGAATGCGTCACAGACATAGACATCGAAAAAGGGTGCGAGGGCAGTTACGAGCTCTCCCTTGGCGTGTTCCTCCATGGGCAGGCTCTTGCTCTCCGAATCCAGCTCACGGACGTTTCCGAGCAGGAGCACCTCTCCCTCCTTGACTTCCTGGATGGCTTTCTTGGCTTCCTCGCCGAGGACATCGTTGACGTACCTGACGGGGGTGTTGAGGTTCTTGGAGAGCAGCTGGGCGTGCTGGGACAGGTCGGTGAAATCCCATTTTCCCTTCCTGCTCTGGTGGGCAAGAATCACAAGTTTCGCTTTCTTTCCGAGCAGTTCCCTGATGGTGGGAATGACTGCCCTGATCCTGACGTCGTTGATGATCTTCAGAGTCTTCTTGTCCATGGGGCAGTTGATGTCCACCCTGAGGAGGACCCTCTTGCCCTTGAAGTTCATGTCGCCGAGGGTGTTGTATGCTCCCATGGTACTGCCTCAGTGGTCGATTCCGAGGGCCTTGTTGGTCTTGGCCACGGACTCAGGTCCCTCCATCGCCTTGCACATGGACCTGATGCAGTCGATGTTCTCGGGGATGACGTCGGACTCCTGGTGGACTGCCTGGTAGTAGTAGAGGGTGTCTCCGACAACCTTGATACCGTCGGACCAGACGCAGATCTCGTACATGTCAGACCTGGACCTTCCGAGCTCCCTGGCGAGCTCCATGACCTGGGCGGTGGACTTGATGCCGTCCTTGGAGGAGACGAGCCTCACACGGGGTGCCTTTTTGAAGAGGTCGAGGACCTCCTCGGTGGTGACCTCCTTGCCGAGTTTGACGACGACGGCCTGGATGTGCATGAGGGTGGTGGAGCACTTGATGGCCATGGAGGTGATGTCGAGCCAGGGCATGATGCTCTTGACGTCGAGGCCGTGGTGGGTAGGCAGGGAAACAGAGGGCTCGAGCGCGTTGACGGGCCCGGTCTTGCTGTCTCCGGGGTCAGCGGCGCGCCTGACGATGGTGACGTAGGCATTTTCGATCTTGTACTCCTTGTCGAGCAGGCTCAGGGTCCTCAGCAGACCGGTGGTGTTGCAGGAGACGACCCTGGAGAACTGGACTCCCCAGCTCTCCTTGTAGTTGGCGGTGGAGTTGAAGGAGACTCCGGTGAGACCGTGCTCCTCTCCTCCCTGGAAGATTCCCTTGATTCCGGCGGCCTGGTATTTGGCCTTGTACTCCTCTCCGAAGTCTCCGGGGGTGGCGTCGACCATGATATCGACCTTGCCGATGAGATCGTCGATGGTTCCGGCGACCTTGATTCCTGCCTTATCGAACTTCTCCACGTTCTCTGCGGGTACGTAGAGGGCGATACCTGCGGCGACGGCGGTCTTGGCCTCGAAGGAGGGTCTGGTCTTGGTCACTCCTACGAGCTCCATGTCGTCCTGCATGCTGACTGCGGTTGCCACCCTCTTTCCGATGGTACCGTATCCGTTTACTCCGACCTTGATTTTAGCCATGGGGATTTCACTTGAACCTCCGTATTCCGTGGTGCATTATAATAAGTTCGCGGGCGCGCGGGGAAATCGGTTGCGGAATGTGTCCAGACGGACACAGGCGGGCCCATGTAACGGATATCCGTCCTTTTCCACCCACCCCTTTTTTAACTGTTAGAGGTATTCGCATCCAGAGGCTATTAAAATGAAAGGCTCGAAAGCACTGTTAAAAATGCTTGAGGACAGAGGGGTCAGCAGCGTGTTCGGCTACCCCGGTGCCACCGTCATCCCCATCTACGATGAGTTTCTGGAGTCCAACGTAAGGCATATCCTCGTAAGGCACGAGCAGTGCGCCGCCCACATGGCCGACGGTTACGCGAGGGCCACCGGAACCCCCGGGGTCTGCCTCGCCACCAGCGGACCCGGAACCACCAACCTGGTCACCGGAATCGCCACCGCCTATGCGGATTCCGTGCCCATGATCGCACTCACCGGACAGGTCGGCACCAACTTCCTCGGCGCCGAGGCCTTCCAGGAAGTCGATTCCTACAGCCTCATGATGCCTGTCACCAAGCACAACTTCAGGGTCCTCGACCCCGAGCGTCTTCCCCACGCCATCAACGAAGGATGGAAGATCTGTCAGTCGGGAAGGCCCGGACCGGTCCACATCGACATGCCCGTCGATCAGATTAACTCGGACATCGACGAGGACCTGCTCACCAAGGAATGGGGAGTCAAGGAACCCGCCACCGACGTCTCCCGCATCAACGATGCGGCCCTCCTCATCAAGAACTCCGCCCGCCCCGTCCTCCTCATCGGAGGAGGCGCCATCAACGCCTCCGAGGAGATCGTCAAGCTCGCGGAATTCGCCAACATACCGGTCATCACCACCCTCATGAGCCTCGGTATCGTGCCCTCCGGACACCCCCTCAACATGGGACCTCTGGGTATGCACGGCAGGATGGGTGCCCTGGACCTCTTCCAGTCGGCCGACCTCATCATCGCCATCGGTACCAAGTTCTCCGACAGGACCTACAACCCCCACACCATGCCCGCCGAGAACTGCAAGGTCATCCAGATCGACGTGGACAGCACCCAGTTCGGAAAGAGCAAGAGGGGCTCCGTCGACATCCTCTGCGATGCCAAGAGAGGAACCAAGCTGCTCCTGGACGCCCTCAGGGGATACAAGGACTGCAAGTCCGAGTGGAACGAGAGGTACGCCAAGCTCAGGAAGAGATGCCAGTGCAGCTTCGACATCAACACCGACCCCATCGCGCCCCAGAAGGTCATGTGCGAGATCAACAAGCTCCTGGACGGCGACGTCATCGTCACCACCGACGTCGGCCAGAACCAGATGTGGTCCATGCACTGCCTCGACATCAGGAGGCCCAGACAGTTCATCACCTCGGGTTCCTTCGGAACCATGGGATTCGGACTGCCCTCCGCCATGGGCGCCAAGGTCGCCAAGCCCGACTCCAAGGTGCTCACCATCGTCGGGGACGGCGGACTGCAGATGGTCTGCCAGGAGCTCGCCACCTCCGTGGCGGAGGACATCCCCGTCACCATCGTCCTCCTCAACAACGGATGGCTCGGCATGGTCAGGCAGTGGCAGAAGCTCTTCTGGGACAAGCGTTTCAGCGGCACCGAGCTCAACGCCGACCCCGACTTCGTGAAGCTCGCCGAGTCCTTCGGCGCCACCGGAATCCACGTGGAGAAGTCCTCCGAGGTCGGAGACGCCCTCAAACAGGCCATGGACTCCGACGTCACCTGCCTGGTCGACATCCACACCAACCCCGAGGAGGACATCTGCCCCATGATCCTCGCGGACCCCAAGGTCCCCATCGTCAAGGGCAGGTGCCCCTACTGAAACTCCCGCCTGGGGGTACGCCCCAGGCACTTTTCCACCCCACTATTTTTAAATAACGTGCCCGATAACAACCCGATTCAAATGAAGGGCTCAAGAGCTTTGCTCAAAATGTTGGAGGACAGAGATGTCGAGACCATGTTCGGATACCCCGGAGGTGCGGTCATCCCCATCTACGACGAGATCCGCGACTCGTCCATCAGGCACGTCCTCGTGAGGCACGAACAGTGCGCCGCACACGCCGCCGACGGTTACGCGAGGGCATCCGGCAAGACCGGTGTCTGCCTCTCCACCAGCGGCCCCGGCGCCACCAACATGGTCACCGGAATCGCCACCGCATATGCGGACTCCATCCCCATGCTGGCACTTACGGGACAGGTCGGTTCCAAGGTGCTCGGATCGGAGGCCTTCCAGGAGGTCGACGCCTACAGCCTGATGATGTCCGTCACCAAGCACAACTTCCGCGTCACCGACGTCAAGAGGCTCCCCCACGCCATCAACGAGGCATGGAAGATCGCCCAGTCCGGCAGGCCCGGACCCGTCCACGTCGACCTTCCCGTCGACCAGATAAACGCACAGATCGACGAGGATCTGCTCTACCAGGAATTCGGAATCAAAGAGCCCACCGAGGACGTTTCCGGTCTTGCAGATGCCGTGGCACTCATCAAGAGTTCCGTGAAACCCGTCATCATGGCCGGAGGAGGAGTCATCTCCGCCGAGGCCTCCGAAGAGCTGGTCCGCTTCGCAGAGCTGATCTCCGCCCCTGTGGTCACCCCCATGATGGGTATCGGATCCATCCCCACCCAGCACCCGCTCAACATGGGTCCCCTCGGAATGCACGGGAGGATCTGCGCCAAGGAGGCGTTCACCGAGGCCGACCTGGTCATCGCCGTGGGAACCAAGTTCTCCGACAGGACCTACAGCCCCCACACCGCCCCCGGCATGAAGTGCGGCGTCATCCAGATCGACATCGACGGAACCCAGTTCGGAAAGAGCAACAGGAACTCCGTCAACCTCAAATGCGACGCCAAGAAGGCACTGCAGATGCTCATCGACGCCCTCGGCAACACCGCCGCCCACGACTCGTGGGCCAGGACCGCCAAGGGATACAAGGAGCGCAGGAACGTCGACTTCAACTACTTCACCCACCCCATCATCCCCCAGAAGGTCATGTGGGAGCTGAACAAGTTCATCGACGACGACACCATCATCACCACCGACGTCGGCCAGAACCAGATGTGGGCCATGCACTTCCTCGACATCAAGAGGCCCAGGCAGTTCCTCTCGTCCGGTTCCTTCGGAACCATGGGATTCGGTCTGCCGGCAGCCATCGGAGCCAAGGCCGCCCGCCCCGACTGCAGGGTCGCCACCGTCGTGGGAGACGGAGGACTGCAGATGGTCATACAGGAGCTCGCGACCTCCGTCGCCGAGGACCTGCCCGTGGTCATCGTCCTGCTCAACAACGGCTGGCTCGGCATGGTCAAGCAGTGGCAGAAACTGTTCTGGGACAAGCGCTACTCCGAGACCCTCCTCGAGGACGATCCCGACTTCGTGCAGATCGCCAAGGCATACAGGGCCGAGGGAATCACCGTCGAGAGGGCGGGAGAGGTCGAGGACGCGCTGAAGTTCGCCTTCGACTGCGGCAAGACCTGCATCGTCGACATCCACGTCGACCCCGAGGAGGACATCCTGCCGATGCTGCCTCCCGACCCCAGCATCCCTCCCATCGAAGGACGCTGCGCCTACTGAAACTCCATTCCGGGGGATCCGCCCCCGGTTCCTTTCTGTTTGTCGGGCACATGGTAACGTCCCCCGAACAATTGACAACTCGCGGTTTCCGAATTATTAAAAGTGTATGAGCTGATTCATTCTGCATGTCCGTCCGCTGGACCTTGATGGCAGTCTCCGCAGTGCTGGCAGTGGCATGCGTGTTCATGATCTGCGACGCGGACGGCTCGGACGCGGATTCCACCCCATGCGGTGACCACCTGTCCTGGAGCATGTCTGAAGGATGCGCCACATTCTCGGGGTACGGCGATATGTGGGATTATACCCCCTCCATGGAACGCGGATGGAAGGCTTGCAGCTCGGTGATTCTGCCCGACGGACTTACCCATATCGGGAATTTTGCGTTCAATAGTTGTACATCCCTCGCATCCGTGACCATCCCCGACTCGGTCACCTCCATTGGGATTAGTGCATTCAATCATTGTACATCGCTCGAATCCGTGACCATCGGCAATTCGGTCACTGCTATCGGGTATTATTCGTTTGGCGGTTGTACATCCCTCGCATCCGTGACCATCCCCGACTCGGTCACCTCCATCGGGGATAATGCGTTCAATCATTGTACATCGCTAGAATCCGTGATCATCCCCGACTCGGTCACATCCATTGGGGAGGCAGCGTTCTATTCATGCGCCAATCTTGCAGAAGTGAACGTGGCCTGTTCCAATCCGCTGAACATCTCCAAAGGAGAAACTTTGAACGGATATGTCGCATATTATGCGTCGAACGTTAACCTCTGCCACACCTATTCCGCCACATACGGATGGTCGGACGACGGCAAGTCCTGCACGGTCCACATAATCTGCGCCAACACCGCCAACCACAACCACGACGAGCCTGCGGCCGTGACCTCGACGGTGAAGGTCCCCCCGACGGAGACCGAGATGGGTACCACCACCTATTCCGTCTCCGGAACCTACGACGGATTCGCCTATTCCGACACCAAGGACGTGCAGGACATCCCCCCGACCGGCCATCACGATGATCCCTCCACTCACCGCTACGATAGGTTCCCCGCACTTGCTCTCACCCTGTCGATTTTCGCCTCTCTGGGTCTTGTGGGCGGCGTGGTCCTCTTCTCAAGATTCCGTGTCTGAATCCAGGAATCTGGAGTGCGGTTTTCCCCACCCCGCACGCGCGCATACGCGGATAAAATCCTATATACCCTGTCGGCAATCGCACCCCCAAGGTAATTACCATGGACATGAAAATCTACCACGACGAGGATGCCGACCTTGGAGTCCTCAAAGGCAAGAAGATCGCAGTTCTCGGATACGGTGCACAGGGCCGCGCACAAGCACTCTGTTTCCGTGACTCCGGACTCGACGTCATCGTCGGAGTCAGGGAGAACGGAGCATCCTGGAACAAGGCAAAGGAAGACGGCGGAATGAAAGTCACCACCATGGACAAGGCCGCCGCTGAGGGAGACATCGTCATGATGCTCCTGCCTGATGAGATCCAGCCTGAGATTTACGACAAATACGTCAAGGACAACCTCAAATCCGGAGCAGCTCTCGAGTTCGCCCACGGATTCTCCATCACCTACAAGCTCATCGTTCCCCCCAAGGACGTCGATGTCATCATGATGGCACCCAAGTCCCCCGGAGACGCAGAGAGGCAGCAGTTCGTCGAGGGATTCGGAGTTCCCGCCCTCATCGCTGTCCACCAGGACTACACCGGAAAGGCCAAGGACATCGCCCTCGCTCTCGCAAAGGGAATGGGCTGCACCCGCGCCGGAACCTTCGCCGTCGACAACTTCGACCAGGAGACCAAATCCGACCTGTTCGGCGAGCAGTCCATCGAGTGCGGTGGTCTCTCCAAACTCATCGAGGAAGGATTCAACACCCTCGTCAAGCAGGGCTTCCCCCCGATCGTCGCATACTTCGAGTGCTGCCACGAGTGCAAACTCATCATCGACCTCGTCGTCAAGGGCGGTATGCCCTACATGTGGAACGTCTGCTCCAACACCGCCAAATACGGTGGACTGACCCGCAGGGACCTCATCATCACCGACGAGTCCGTCAAGGGAATGCAGAAGGTCTACGACATGATCGAGTCCGGAGAGTTCAAGAAAGAGTGGCGCGCCGAGTACGAGCAGAACCACCTCGCCAAGCTCCACGCCCTCATGGACGCAGACTCCAAGACTCTCCTCGAGACCACCGGTAAAGAGGTCAGGGCTCTCTTCGAGCGCAAGAACTGATTAAACTCCAAACGGAGGACCGGACATGCTTAAGATGAGGATCATCGCAAGGAGCGGCGAATACGAAGCCGAACTTGACGATTCGGAACTCTCTCAGGCGGTCTGGTTCTCCGCATCGCATTTTACCGTCGCGGCCAATGATTTGACCGGGACGCTTTATTTCGAGATGCCTGTCGACGTCGAGAGCGACGCCGAGAGGCAGACCGTCTTCGAGGTCGGGGACATCGCATGGTGGCCCGGCGTCAACGCACTGGTGATCTTCTACGGACCGACCCCGCTCAGCGGCGAGGATGGAAAACCCGTATGGAAATACAAGTGCATCAAGATCGGAAGGATCGTAGGGGACTGCAGCACCCTGGAAGAATCCGGGGACAGGCAGAACATAACCCTCGATCAGATTATCTGATCACTCGGACAGCTCATCGAACTCTTTGGGCGTCAGGGGCTTCACCGATTTGAGGTCAGCATCGCAGTAAGGGCATACCGCAGGGGAGTTGAAACAGAGCGCCTGGCACTCCGGACATCTCTTGGTGTTATACCTCATCGCCATGGTGTCCGCATCGGGCTTGTCGGCGGCTTCCTTCTTGGCGGTACCCCTTTTGGTCGAGGTGCTTTTGGCCACAGTCGAGTTACCTGAATCCCTGCTCTTGGGCTTGGTCGTTATGGACCTGACGATACCTGATGCTACCTTGTCCGCGAGCTTGTTGGTCGTCTTGGTAGCGACCTTGTCAAGGAAACTCTTCTTCTTGGCCGTTAAAATCCCATCCTTTTGGATTGTGTATGGAAACACCGAGATATAAACAGGGTGCTCCCAGACAAGAGAAGTGAAGAAGTGGTTGACAGCGTGGATGCTTTCCCGTGCACTTGCGCAACACAGTACGCGACATCTACGCGGGAGGGCTTAACTGCCGGGTTCGAAATGGGACCGGGTGAACCCCTCCGCTATGGCCGTCAGACCAAAACTCCAGATGTGCATTCCCTATATATAGGTTGCCAGACGATGAATCCGTACGGCGAGAAACATGGATCTAAGAAAGATGCTCGAAGATTCCTACCGTGAGAATTACCGCCTTCTCACAACGGACAAAAAGCTGCAGACGTTCATGATCTGCGTTTTCGCGTTACTGTTTGCGACTATCCTCTGGTGCTGGTTCTTTTCTGGGTTCGGAAATGCGGAAGCATATTACCAGGTAGCCGACCGGTTCCTCAGCGGTAGGTTCTCGTACAGCGAGCTGGGAACGGATCTCCCTCCGCTCACGGTCCTGCTCCTAATCCCGCCCAAACTGTTCTCGTGGTCGGTCGAGGCGTACTGCGTGCTGTTCTCCCTGTACGGATTCGCGTTCTACATGCTCGGCGGACACTTCATGCTGAAATCCTGCAGGGCTACGGGATATTCCGAGAGGGATGCATACATCCTGCTGCTGATAACATTCCTTTGTGCTCTATCCTTCCTCACGGTCGGTACCGGACCGTTCTGCGCGGCCTTCGTGATCATGTCGCTGTGGTTCTACCACGTCCGCAGCTATACGGTGTCCTTCATCATGCTGGCACTAGCGGTCATGACGGGATTCTACCCCGTCCTTCTGTTCATCATCCTGCTGTTCGTCCTGCTGCGTTCGCGCAGGCTCACAGAGGCGAGGACCGGCATCCTGCTGTTCTTCGTGATCTGCATCGCATTGTGGTTCTTCCCCACCCACACATTCGGCGAGATACCTTTCATCACACTGCCCGACGTCGCGGATCGTGCCTCCGTTCTCGGATGGCTATACAGACTGGCAGGTTACTTCCCTTCGTCCGACACGCTCATGGGATCCGTCTTCGGTATCGTTTCCGTATGGTCCCTGATATACGGGCTGCAGATAAGGAGGGCGGAAATGTCCATGAGGGCCCCCGCCCTGGTCCTCTTCTTCGGCCTGGGCTTCGCCGTGTTCATGTTCCCTGTAGGCACCCCCGTGCAGTACATATGGGTCGCCATGCTTTTCCCCATGACGCAGATGACCTCGGCCCCTTACAGGAGACAGAGACTCGCCTATATCATGCTGGGTCTGTTCTCCATCACATCGCTGATCTGCGGTTTTGGCCAACTGGACGGACCGGCGTTCGATATCGCCGGCGCGGTCAGAGCAGTCTCGCTCTTCGCACTCACGGTACTGACGGGAGACGAGATGATGAAATCCGGGGACTCGTTCGAAATCGTCAAGAAAGAATGATAGGGGGCCGAGGCCCCCTTGAAAGGTTTCTCTAGACGCTTGTATGCGATTGAGTAGATATTTTCCTCTCGGTTCATAAAGCGTTCGCTAACTAATGATCTCAAAATGCATCGAATCACTGAAAAGAACGAATCCTTTACTCGGGAGGGTGGTTCGATAGGCAGTTTCTCTCTGCGGCATTATCCGCAATGTCGACGGTTCGACACAACATCTCCGGACCGCTCTCCGCCGTTTCAGAACGCATCACGTATGCAAAAC
>Ga0310695_10000325_pt1 | contig 127118 bp, 134 predicted proteins | sample RumenRJG_04DNA_FD_203882 | JGI IMG/M metagenome (GOLD analysis project Ga0310695, IMG submission 203882) | Bovine rumen microbial communities from Lethbridge, Alberta, Canada - RJG_04 (v2) (version 2) | ecosystem: Host-associated > Mammals > Digestive system > Stomach > Rumen | place: Canada...
TCGCATGTCTCCGCTCGACTTGCATGTGTTAGGCACGCCGCCAGCGTTCGTCCTGAGCCAGGATCAAACTCTTCCGTTTAATCCTTCACATCTTTCGATGTTCAACTCTTTGGAATCTTCGCTGATCATGTCGCGCGCGGTGCGCGAGAATCGTGACTACGATTCCGCGGTGCGCGTGCGATTCCTTTTTCTTGCGCGTTTCTTTCTTCTGTATCGTTTTCAAGGTTCGCTTCGCTCGTTTCGCGGTTTCCCGCAGGCGAGCTTGACTAATATACCAAAGCCTCCCCCCTTTGTCAAGCTTTTTTTGGCGGTTTTTTTCGGGGAAAAAACGCCGATCGTTCGTGTTTTTACGGGCCTTCCGGCAATTTCCAATATGTGGTGCTCCCGGTCCGGATCCTGCCTCTACATTTTGTGGACTTTTCCGAAGCCCTTTGATAAAATAATTGAAGAAATTTCCGGGGAAAGGAGGCGTACCCGTGCAGAAAAACGAGATTTACCGCCTGAAAGCGGAAAAACTCGGCGCGGAAATGGAAGGCGTCTGCCGCCTGGACGGCATGCCGGTTTTTGTACCCGGGATGCTCCCGGGGGAGGAAACGGACGTCCGCATCGTCAAGGCGGAGAAGCGCTATGCCTTCGGCCGGATGGAAACAGCGCCCGCGGTTCCCTCGCCGGACCGCCGGGATCCCGGCTGCCCCGTCTATCCCCGCTGCGGCGGATGCTCCTGCCGCCATATGAGTTATGAAGCGACCCTGGCCGGAAAGCGTCAGCAGGTCGCCGACTGCTATGCCCATATCGCCGGCCTCACGCCGGAGATCCTCCCTGTTCTCGGGATGGAGGATCCCCGCGCCTACCGGAACAAGACGTCCCTGCCCTGCGGCGGGACGGCCGAAGCGCCGGTCCTCGGCTTCTATGCGCCCCGTTCCCACACGGTGATTCCCGCGGCGTCCTGCCCCAACGCCATGGCGCCGGCACCGGAGATCGCGGAAGCCTTCCTCGCATGGATGCGGAAGAACCGGATCGCGCCTTACCGGGAGGAATCCCACACCGGCCTCATCCGCCACCTTGTCATTCGGGTCAACCGGGAAAGGGAAAGCATGGTCACCGTCGCGGTCAACGGCCGCCGCCTGCCGGATCCGGACGGACTGGCGGACGCCCTGAAGCCCCTGAACGTCGTCAGCCTCTTTGTGAATGAAAACACGAACCGGACCAATGTGATCCTGTCCGATCGCTTCCATCTTATATATGGAAGGGAAACGCTCCCGGATGTCCTCTGCGGGCTCCGGTTCGAGCTGTCCCCCGCCGCCTTTTTCCAGGTCAATCCCGTCCAGACGGAAAAGCTGTACGCCGCCGCGCTGGAATTCGCCAGCCTGAAACCCGATGAAACCCTCTGCGACGTCTATTGCGGCGCGGGAACCATCACCCTGGCGGCCGCGCCCCGCTGCGCTTCCGCCGTGGGCATTGAGATCGTCGCTCCCGCGGTGGAGAACGCCCGCCGCAACGCGGAGCGCAACGGGATCTCCAACGCCGTCTTCCATGCCGGTCCGGCGGAAGAGCTGCTGCCCTGGATGGTAAAAGACGGTATGCGCTGCGACGTCGTGATTGTCGACCCGCCCCGGAAGGGACTGGAACCGGAAGTGATCCGCGCCATCGCGGAAGCCGGCCCTTCCCGCGTCGTATATGTCTCCTGCAACGTGGCCACACAGGCCCGGGACGCCGCCCTCTTCAGAGAAGCCGGCTACGAAGTACAGAAGGTGCAGCCGGTGGATATGTTCTGCTGGACCGCCGGCATCGAGACTGTCGCGCTGTTTACCCGCGCCTGATTTATATGAAAAGACCGGGACGCTTCTTCTGCGTCCCGGTCTTTTTGCGCGGTTTACATCTCCCCGCGGGCCTCCGCAATCCGGCCCAGCGCCACGGGCAGGTTGCCGTTGCGTTCCCGCACGGCGTCCAGGAAGCGCTTTCCCGCCTTCGGGTCCTGCAGCGTTCCGCGGTAGATCAGCTGGTAGGCGGTACCCATCTCCACCGTACGCACCCGGATCAGTTCGCAGGATGTAAAATATTCTTCCAGCAGGTCGTCAAACAAACCGTCGTAGTCCAGGTTCTCCGGCACGGAGATCCGCAGCTCCCTCCGGTCCTCCGCCGCCAGGCCGAACCCGCAGGCGGACAGCACCGCATGGAACCCCAGGCACAGCGCCGTCACCAGGCAGGCGATCACAATATAGCCCGCGCCCAGGCACAGGCCGGCTGCCGCTGCCAGGAATATTGCCAGGATTTCCTGGCCGCTTCCCTGCGCCGAGCGGAAACGGATCATGCTGAAGGAACCCGCCACCGCGATGCCAGCTCCCAGGTTGCCGTTTACGGCCATGATCACCGTCGCAGTGACCACCGGCAGCAGCGCGAGGGTATACGCGAAGGACCGCGTCGCTGAAGCATTCCTTTTTATATAGTACAGGGATCCGGCAAACCCCAGCAGGAGCGCCGTTCCCAGCGCCAGGAAAACGTTCCCCGCCGTCAGGCTCCCATTGACAAAGATACTGCTGAACATATCAACTCATTCCTTTCTGCCCGGCCCCTTCCTGGCTGGATATACAGCCGGTAGGCTTCCCCGTATTTTGAAAAATGCGTCCGGCGGACGTCCGCGTCCCGCAGCAGCCGCGTCAGCCACAGCGGAAGAACGCCGCCCGTTTTGATCTCCATCAGCCGCATGTCCCCGGGAATCAGGAGAAGCCCTCGGGCGCGGCTGTTCAGGTCCGGATCGCCGTCCCGGAAGGACAGGTTCCGGTCAAAGGTGACGCGGACCCCCGGATCCTTTTCGCTTGACCAGGCGTCCCGGTCGTAGGCGATCACCGCCGCCGGACGCAGGTCATACCGCCGCTTCATCCACAGGATCTCACGGCCCACCTGGCCTGCTGTTTCCGGCAAGGACCCGGAAGCAAGGCTGTCCGCCGCCTCCTGCAGAGGAAGCGCAGTGCGCCGCTTGTACACCACACCCAGGTATTTCTTTTTGATCTCCAGGTAGGACATGGAGATCGTCCCCGGCTCGCCGTACGCGCGAAGGCGCAGTTTTTCCTTGTAGCCCGGGCGTTCCAGGGAAGCCCGGATCAGCGCATGATCCTCTGTGTCGTAATACAGGCTCTGTACCCGAGGGCTGCCGAAATCCGCCCGCCGGAATCCCTGCTGCCGGAGGCCTTCCGCCACGGCAGATGCCTGCGCGGCGGTCAGCAGGTATTTGGTTTCCACTCTCGCAAAGCTCTCTTCCATACCGGTCAGGCCTCCTCTCCGCCGCTGCCGCGTTTCCAGGTCAGCACGCCCAGGGCGGTACCGCTCAGGCACAGGCCTGCAAGCAGCCACCGGGAAATCGGATTATCGATGAAATTCATCATCGGATTGAACTGGTCCAGCACCAGGAACACGATAAACACCAGGGACAGGATCACTGTCAGATGGCTGCATACCGTACGCAGTTTATTCATGGGTACTCACCTCCGCGATCAGCAGCGCGTCGCTGCTCTCCCGGCCGCCGCCGGACGGGTCGTTGATCACTTCACTGTTCCATACCATAATGGAGGAATTCCCGCCGTCCAGGTTATAGGCCGCCGTACATCCCAGGTCATAAAACAGCTGGCTCAGGTCCGGCAGGGTAATTCCCGCCGATTCGCCGCGCCCGTCCACCACCACCAGGCAGTAATGACCCGGTTCATAGTAGCCGATGGCGGTGCGGGGATTGGCTGAGATGATGCGCCCGGTGCTGTCGAAGGACATCAGTACGCTGCCGTCGGTATCCAGCAGGGCGGGTCCGAAGGTCCATGCCTGCCAGGCTCCCCGTTCCACCGCGTCCTCCACGGAAAAGGAAGCGCCCGGCATTACCTGCATCGTCCCGTCGTAATACAGCACGCATACGTCGCAGTTTGTCCGGTTGGCCCGGTAGATCACGCCGTTGCGGATCACCACGCCTTCGTTCGTGTTTCCGTAATAGTCTCCGTTGACCGCCAGCAGGGCGTTGTTCAGGGCCGCCATATCCGCGATGCTGTCCCGGAAGCCGGAACCGTAGGTATCCCCCGCCATCGCCGACCGGAAGCAGGTGATATCCCTCACGTAGATATCCGCCAGGTAATAGGTGGTGCGGCCCAGCGTCTCCTCCGATACGGTGATGGAGATATCCGGACTGGTATAGCTGTTCTCTGTCACCTCGACGGACTCGGTGTACTTGTCGGCGAATTTCCCGCTGATGGGCGTATCATCCGTTTCCTCCGCAGCCGCAGATCCGTCGTCCGTCAGGGCGCTTCCGCCCTTGCTGTTCGTCCCGCCGCCTTTGCCGCCGGAACCGCTGCCCTTTCCACCCTTGCCGCCTTTGGCCGACATCGCGGACGGGATATCGCTGATCCCGGCGGAAGCCGTCAGCTGTCCCCCTTCAGGCAGGGTAAAGCCCGATGTATCCTCTTCCGTTTCCGTCCGGTTCGGATTGCTGATCACGATTCCCAGGCCCTGCTGCTGTCTCGGCAGTACATGGTGGAACAGGGCAAACACGACCAGGACCAGCCCGGTGCACATGAGATCAATCAGGATATTCCGCAGTACGGGATGTTTTTTCATATATATCATTCTTTCTGTTCACTCCTTCCAGGGGCGTTTCCCGGCTTCTCCTGCCCTGCGCTCACCGGCCGGGCTTGCCGTGTCCGTTCCGCCCGCCGGTACCTCCGCCGAAGCCGCCCGCTTCACCGGATCCCTCGCTGCCGAAGCTGCCGGACCCGCCGTTCCCAAGGCTTCCGGGATCACCGCCGCCAAAGCCGCCCCAGCCCCCGCGGCCGCCGCGGCCGCCCATCATCTGGTTGGGAATCGTGTTGACCTGCTGCCCGTTGGCGATGATGACGCCTCCGTTGTACTGCGCGGATCCGTCATAGTCGAAGGTGCTGTTTCCGGTCACCTGTACAGTGCCGCCGTTCACAATGATATTACCGTTGGAGTCGATGCCGTCTGTATCGCCCGCGCCCATAGTGACGGTAATGTCGCCGTCGTTGATCTCCACGGTGGGAGTATACGCGGACGATTTCCTCGCGGCGTTGATGCCGTCGTCGGAGGCCTGGATGCTGACCGTACCGCCGTTGAACTGGATGTACGTTCCCTCGATGCCCTCCGCGCCCGCCGCATATACGGATCCGCCGTCGACCTGCACCACCGTATTGGCGTGGACCGCGTCGTCCCCGGCGCTGATTGTCAGGGTCCCGCCGCTGATGTAGATATATCCTTTGGTATTGTCCTCGTTGTTTTCCGCGTGCAGGCCGTCCGTCCCGGCCGTCAGGTCCAGGGTGCCGCCCGCGATCCGGATGGAATCATTGGCTTCAATGGCCTTGGAGGCGGCTTTGATCGTATAGGTGCCCCCGGTGATCTTCACATCGTCCTTGCCGGCAATGCCATTATCCGAAGAGCTGATCGCCAGCGCCGCCGTGCCGTTCAGCGTCAGGTCCGTCTTTGAAAAGATTACGCCGTCCGTTCCGGTATCGCCGTCCGTGGTGAAGGTCCCCGTCACGGACAGGAAGCTGTCGCCGCTTGTCGTAATGAACACCTTGTCCGCCGTTTTCACATAGATCACGGGAAAATCCGTATTGGTCACGGTCAGGCCGTCCAGCACCAGCTGTACTTTCTCATCCTCGCCCGCTTCCACATAAATGGTCGTTCCGGAGGCCTCCCCGCTCAGCACATACACTCCGCCGGCGGTGAGATGGACATCCTGTCCGTCCGTCACGGAAATGGTTTCCGCCCCGGACAGGTCCGGGGCCTGCTCCAGGTCCCGGCCGGTAAACTGGTCTTCCGCGCTGAGCACGGGGGTTCCGTTCTCCGCCAGGCTGCAGGAAAGGGTCATGCAGAATATCAGAGCAGCCGTCACGGCCGCTGTTACGATCCGTTTGATCCGTTTCATAGGGGTCATCCCCTCCTTTCGGGGGACATCCTACCGGTCCAACCTAAAATGAAACTTAAACAGCAAAAAAAGCCGCCATCCGTCCGGATGGCGGCCTTCTTCACAGGGATATCAGCCGTTTGCGCCCATGCCGCTGTTGTAGTAAATATCTTCGATCACGCCGGTTTCCACGTTGACGTCCACCGCATAATACCCGTCCTTCTCTGTAAATTCCGGGAAAACGGACGGATCGTCATATTCGGTCTTGTCCTGCAGCAGCCAGCAACAGACCTCGTACACCGGTTTCCCGTCCAGCATCCAGTAGTAGCTGTTCTCCCGGATTTCCTCATCGGTTTCCAGCATTGCCATCTGTTCATCGGTCAGGCCGTATACGGAGACCAGTGCCTGGCGCGCAATTCCGATCATTTCCTCTTCCGTCAGCTTTGCCGCGGCCCGGGCCTGCTGTTCGTATTCCTCCTGGTGCTCTATAGCTTCTTCTTTCCCTTTATCAAAGAGTTCTTTCTGGCTGCTGGCCTTTGCTTCACGCTTTGCCGCGATTGCTTTTGCCTGGGGATAATAGCCGCTCATGTCATGGTGCTCTTTTTCCCATTCCACCATCGCGTTCAGCTGGTCGATGCCCCATGTGTCGGCTTTAAACCCGCCGGAGGTGTCTTCACCATCCCGGTCCCAATGTGCCGTAGCTTTCCCGTCTTTGACCGTCACCGTATATTCGCCGAGCACAGCATTCATTTCGCTGTTGTTCCAGTAAGTGATAACCGTTTCGTCGCTGCCCTGTTCTACCATTTCAATGAAGTAGCTTCCCAGCATGGTCGGCGTAATTCCGTATGCCTTTTCCATCTCCTGCCGGGCCAGCGTCAGGTCGTCCACCTTCCTGGAAAATACCAGTCCCGCTGCCACCGCAGTCACCGTCAGGCAGAGAATCGCTGCAACCAGGATCGCTGTAAAGGAAATCTTCTTTTTCATGGGCCTTTCCTCCTCGCTGATGGCGTGAAGCACGCGCAGGCGCTTCCGCTCATCCCATTCGAGCCCGGAAAGGTCCCGGTCAACGAGCTCTTTGAATTCGTTATTCTTCATCGTAATACCACTCCTTCAGCCTTTCCCGCAGCAGTTCATTGGCTTTCGTCAGCCGTGACCTTACTTTTCCTTCCGACAGCCGCAGCGCGCTCGCGGCTTCCTTCAGTTTCAGGCCCTCATAGTACCGGAGAAGCACCACTTCCCGGTATTTTGCGGGCAGGCGCATGACCTCGTTCAGTACCGTGCTGTCAGGAAATTCGAAACCGGCAGGCTGTTCGGGCAGCGTATCGGGATCGATCCGGCTGTTATGGCGAAACCATGCGGTCCTCAGCATGTCCCGGCACGTATTCATACAGATGGAAGTGAGCCAGGTCTTCTCCGAGCTTTCCCCGCGATATTCACTGAAATGCCGGTATGCCTTGATGAATGTCTCCTGCACAGCGTCCTGCGCCAGGTCCGCGTCCTTCAGGTAAAGGGCGCTCATTCTCAGAAGGCTGCTGCCGTACTGTTCCATGAGCCGGCCGATTTCCGGCCGGCTGTCCGGCTGGGTTCCCTGGGGCACGCTACCAACTCCTTTCACTGATTAGACGGAACAGCACGGGAAAAACGCTGAAAAATTTTCAGGCCCTGTCAAAATACCATAAATCAATGGATTTTACCATCCCTGAAGCCTGCCCTGCCCGGACCGCGCAAATGTTTGTTACATTTGTATTATCCATTCCTTACAATTTACGGTTACTTGCAGGAAACTCTTGACTCATCATGTAACTATTCCTAAACTGATTTCATAAAAACGTGATTTTTCGGAGGTGACACCCTTCTATGAGCAAGCGGTTATTGGCCTGCATGGTCCTCACTGCGCTGCTTGTATCTGTCCTGCCCGTGGCTGCGCTGGCGGAAACCTACGCCACCGTAATCTCCGATGATGTCCTCCATCTGCGCGACGCGCCCGGGGTGGACGGAAGTATTATCGGAAAGTACCGCAACGGAACCCGGGTCGAAGTCCTGAACACCGGCTACCGGTACTGGGTCCGCGTACGCACGCCGGACAAACAGGTCGGCTATATGTACAAGCAGTACCTGTCCACCTTCACCAGGACCGGTTCCGGGAGCAGCACCGCCGCCAGCAGGAGCAGCTCGGGCAGCACCGTCAACCTGGGCACCGGCTTCCGCTATGTCGTAACCGGCCTCGGCCCCGTGAACTTCCGCAAGGACGCAAATGTCAATTCAAGGCTCCTGGACCAGCTCCAGGGCGGAACCATCGTCTGGGTCATCAACGCCGGCGACACCTGGTCCAGCGTCCGGTACAACGGAACCCTCGGCTGGATCAAAACCAAATACCTGACCAAATCCCTGAAATAACTTCCTCCTTTTTTCCCCGTTTCTTCTATATCCGGAACCCCAAAAAGCTGCCGGCTCCTCCTCCGCCGGCAGTCTTTTTACGGATTTGAAAAATCCGGCCGCTTCCGGCGGCCGGATCCTTTTTTTCTCCCCTTTTCCGGGTCATTCATCCTCGTCGCTGCCGTAGTCGCAAAACGCGCCCACGTCAAATCCCCCGATGTCCAGGACGCTGATCTCTCCCTGCAGGTCCTGGTACAGGTAAACGACCATCCATTCCGGCTGTGCGTCCGGTACGACCACTGTCGCCTGGCACAGGAACGCGTGATTGGTTCCCGCCACCACCTGGGATCCCAGGTAAAGCACCGGCACATAATTCACGCCGATCAGTCCTTCCATGCCCTTGTCGAAGACCGCCTTCAGCTCCGGGGTGATCATCGGATCCTGCGCGACAGTCCATCCACCCATCAGGCCGAAATCATCATCGTCGTCCGCGTACCCGTCCGGGTCATCCTCGTCCGCATCCTCGTCCTCATCAGTTTCTTCTCCCCAGTCATCCGGATCCGCGTCGTCATCCAGGACGTCTTCAAGCTCATCCGCGGCGTCCTCAAGCTCTTCCGCAACTTCTTCCAGTTCTTCTTCGAGTTCTTCACCCAGTTCATCCAGGATGTCCTCCGCGTCGTCCTCCGCAAAGGCGCAGACCGCTCCGAAGAGCATCGTCAGGGCTGTCAGGATCGCGATCAGTTTCTTCATGTTTCGTCTCTCCTTTTCTCTTTTGGCTTATGAAGGTATTATGCCGAAAAACCGCGGGTTTTGCAACCGCGATCCGTTTCCGCATATTCCGCCGCTCCTTTATTTCCGTTTCTGTAATGATAACGGTCAACACCGCCTTTTTCATCCGGAATGACAATCCCGGTCCGGAAAATGACGGCATTGAAAAATCCGGCCGCCCGCAGGGGCAGCCGGATTCCTTTCCTCTCCGCGCCAAATTCTCACAGGTCGCCAAGGTCCAGGTCATCGATATCCAGGACGCTGACATTGCCCTGCAGGTCCTGGTACAGGTACACGACCTTCCAGGTCAGCGGGGCATTCGGCGCCACCGCCTTCGCCTGGCACAGGAACGCGTGGTTCGTCCCGGCCACCACCTGGGATCCCAGGTACAGCACCGGCACATAGTTCATGCCCAGCAGACCTTCCATTCCCTTTTCAAAGACCGCCTGCAGCTCAGGGGTGAGCGCGGGATCCTCCGCTGCCGTCCAGCCGCCCAGGCGGGGGCCGCCGAAATCATAGCGGTCATCGTCATCGTAATCATCATAGTCATCATCCGCAAAGGCACACGCTGTACCCAGGGCCAGCACCAGCGCCAGCAGGATCGCTGTCAGTTTCTTCATGTTTCATCTCTCCTTTTATCGTTCATTAAGGAATCTTCTGTTCCGGGGACAGGTCCCGTCAGTTGATACGTCCGCGCCGCGCCCTGTGTCAGTTGTCCTTTCCTTTCCTGTCTGGTACAATAGCGGCATACCGGAAAAAGAAAGGATGCGTCACTGTGAAGGACCTGCTGGATCTTTACTGGACATACCTGAAGATCGGATGCGTCAACTTCGGCGGGGGATATGCCATGCTGCCCCTGCTGGAGCGGGAGCTTGCCAATAAAAAAGGCTGGGTGACCATGGACGAGCTGCGGGATTATTTCGCCATCGGCCAGTGCACCCCGGGCGTCATCGCCCTGAATGTCTCCACCTTTGTCGGCCAGAAGCGGAAAGGCGTCGCCGGCGCGATCGCCGCCATGCTCGGTTTCCTGACCGGACCCATTGCCATCATCCTCATCCTGGCGGCTTTCCTCCGCAATTTCGCCGAGCTTGAAGCCGTGCAGCACGCCTTTGCGGGGATCCGCGTGTGCGTCTGCGTCCTGATCGTGCAGGCTGTCCTCCGCCTGTGGAAGAAGTCCGTCGTGGATCCCTTCACCCTGGCGCTGTACCTGGTGATCCTCGCCCTCTTCTCCGTCAGTTCCTTCACCAGCCTCCTGCCGGTGAAGATCCCCGCCGCCGTGCTGGTGATCCTGGCGGGCCTCGCGGGCCTGGCTGCCTCCCTGCTGAAAAATAAAAAGAACGCCGGGAAGGAGGGAGACGCGTGAACACCCTCCTGAGCCTGATGGCCGAATTCTTCAAGACCGGCCTGTTCTCCGTGGGCGGCGGCCTGGCCACCCTGCCCTTCCTGTATGAGATGTCCGCCAACCATCCGTCCTGGTTCACCCACGCGGATGTGGCCGATATGATCGCCATTTCCGAATCCACGCCCGGCGCCATCGGCATCAACATGTCCACCTACGCCGGTTTCACCACCGCCGGGATTCCCGGCGGCATCCTGGCCACCCTCGGCCTGGCCCTTCCCTCGGTGATCATCATCCTGATCATCGCAAAGTTCCTGGAGAAGTTCCGCACCAACAGGCTGGTGGAAGGCGCTTTCTACGGCCTGCGGCCCGCCTCCCTCGCCATGATCTCCGTCGCCGGCCTGAACGTGGCCCGCGTCGCGCTGGTCAACATCCCCGCGTTCCAGGCCTCCGGAGCCGTGGGGGATCTCTTCCTCTGGAAGGCCATCGCCCTGGGTGTCGCGCTTTTCATCGCACAGAAAAAGCTGAAATGGCATCCGGTCATCTTCATCGCCATTTCAGCTGTCATCGGGATCGTATTCAGATTCTGAATCCGGATCATTCATCCAAGGGGTCGGCGGGGGATCCCTCCGCTCCCGGGATATTTTCAAAGAAATCGCTGTGTTCCCGGTCTTCCCCGACCGTCGAGCGGTACAGGCCGAAGACCTGGGAATCATACGGGCCGTCCGTATAGACCTCATACTTCCCCTTGGAGTACTGGGACACGTGGCACCGGAACGCCTCATCCGCGACCTGCCAGGCGGATTTCCCGCCGAAGGCTTCCAGCTTCGTGCCCTTCCAGTCGAACCGGACCTGGTCCTTCTCCTCCCCGTACAGGTGGATATAGCATTTCGGCACCTCCCAGGTGCCGTATTCTTTTGCCGACTCCCTGCAGACATTGCTGTCCCCGGACTTGTCCAGCGCGTTGATCACGATGTCCGCGCACAGCTTATGCAGCCCGTGGCCGTATTCCCCGTGGATGTCATGAGTCACCACCACGTCCGGCCTGTAATGCCGGAACACTTCGATCATATACTCCCGGACCTTTTTCTTCCCGACCTTCTTGTATGCTGTCGCCAGGTCCATGGTATAGCGGTCGTAGAACTTCCCGATCAGCGGATACGTCCGCTGCCCGGCGGTCCACAGGCCGTCCAGCAGTTCCGTCCGCCGGCACATCTCGCTCTCCGTGATATAGCACACCAGCACTTTTTTCCCGTTTTCCGCCCCGTAGTAGGGAATCAGCGCGCCGAGGAAAACGTACTCGTCATCCGGATGGGCCACGACCATCAGCAGGTCCGCCTTCTCCACCGTGGGCTCCCACCTCTGTACCGCCGCCGGGATCTCCCCGTCGGTATACACTTCGATCTCCAGGATCTTCATGCAGTTCGGATAATTGAACGACGAGGCCACGCGGAACTTCGCCGCGCCGGGCAGCGCCGACCAGGTCGTCAGGTATGCGCCGTCCGCTTCCGCGGCCCGCACCCATTCCCCGTCCTGTTCCACCTCAATGAACCACCGGCTGCTCGCCACCGCCCACTTGATCTGCACGCCGTAGCACAGTTCGCCTTCCGGCAGCGTGACCTCCAGCCACGGATCCCGGGTCTTGGACGATTCCCAGAAATGGTTGTAGGTCCCGTCGTACATCTCCTGGACATTCCGGTAGGACCCCCGCTGGAACCGGTAGCTGCACTCCGCCGCGATATTCCGCGCCTCTTCCGCACTTGCCGCTCCGGCGCACCCCGCCAGCAGGATCCCGATCCCGAGCGCAATCAATAATCTCCTGGACTTCCGTCCGGTTCTTTCGTTCTTCATGGACTTCTCCCTTGTTTTTTCCTGCCAGCTTTCAGCCCGCAATCGTGTATTATACACCACACTCATTCAACTTCCAACACACCCTGTTTCTTCCCGAAATCTTACGCTTTCATCCTGAAACAGCGAAGGATTTTCTTCGGAACAGTCTCCACCCACTCGGGGAAGCAGCCCTGCGGATGTTTCGGTGATGGGCGAACCTCTGACGACCGCCGGTGGCGGGAGTTTCGTCAGAGGTGAGGTCAACCGAAACGAGCGAGCTGCCCAGTGGGCAGTCGCGACGATTGAGGTTGCGGAAATATATGCGAACGTCGGGCGAACCGCCGACGACTGCCAGTGGCAGGAGTCTCGTCGGCGGTGAGGTCAACCGAAACGAGCGATCTCCGCAGTGCGGAGTCGCGACGATTGAGGTTGCGGGGCGTACGATAAACGAGCCGAAGGCGAAGTTTGAGTTTAGCATCCGCTGCGTTCGAATCTGAAGCGGGAGCGTGTCCTGAGCGGAATACCTGTAACAGGACTGCCAGCACAAACCCCTCTCTCGGCATGCAACACAATAAAAACAAGATTCCTTATCCACTGTCCGCTGATTTGTGATAGTATGTCTCCGGTGTCTGAACGAAAGCAAGGAGGAATTCCCCATGTCCTTTGACCGCGTCGGTATCCGTCCTTCCCGCATCCTGCTGCCCGCCCCCTCGGTTTCAGACGAAACCTGGGCCTGCATCGCCTGTGACCAGTACACCTCCGAACCGGAGTACTGGCAGAAGGCATTCGCCGCCGCGGGTGACGCCCCTTCAGCCCTCCGGCTGATCCTGCCGGAAGTTTACCTGAAGGAAAGCGCGGACCGGATCCCCGTAATCCATAAAACCATGGCGCAGTACCTGCAGGACGGGCTCCTGGCTCCCGCCGTGGATCCCGGCTTTATCCTCTGCGAGCGGACCGTGCCCTCCGGCACGCGCCTGGGCCTGGTCTGCGCGGTGGACCTGGAGCAGTACTCCTTTGAAAAGGGTTCCCTGCCGCTGGTGCGGCCCACGGAACAGACGATCGCCTCCCGCCTGCCTCCCCGGCTGGTCATCCGCCGCGGCGCGCCGGTGGAGCTGACCCATATCATGATCCTCATCGACGATCCCGGCCGCACCGTCCTCGAGCCGCTGCAGGCAAGGAAGGATGCCCTGCGGAAGGTGTATGACTTTGACCTGATGATGAACGGCGGCCATCTGAAGGGCTGGGCCGTGGACCGGGCCGAAGACCTGGAGGCCGTCGATTCCGCCATGAACCGCCTGCTGGATTCCCTCGGCGCGGATCCGCTGCTGCTGGCTGTCGGCGACGGCAACCATTCCCTCGCCACCGCCAAAGCCTACTGGGAAGAGCTGAAGGCAAACCTCAGCGAAGAGGAACAGAAGAACCATCCCGCCCGGTTCGCCCTGTGCGAGATCGTGAATATCCATGACGAAGCGCTGCTCTTCGAGCCCATCCACCGGGTCGTCACCGGCACGGACGCCGCGGCGCTCCTCGCTGCCTGGCAGGAATACGCCGCTGCCCGGGGCATGACCCTGGACGCCGCGGAAGGCCATGCCTTTACCGTGGTTTCCGCCGCCGGCGATACCGCCGTCACCGTCGGAAATCCCGAAGGCGCGATCCCCTGCGAGACCATCCAGAAGTTCCTGGACGATTTCCTCGCCCGTCATCCCGAAGCCGAAATCGACTACATCCACGGGGAGCAGTCCCTGCGAGCCCTGGCCTCCGCGCCCGGCGCCGTAGGCTTCCTCCTGCCGGAGATCGACAAAAACAGCTTCTTCAGCGATGTGAAGAAGCTGGGCGTCCTCCCGCGGAAGACCTTCTCCATGGGCGAAGCGGACGAAAAGCGCTTCTATATGGAAGCCAAGGAGATCTGATCCCGATACCGTCCGCAGTCAGAAACAGCACCTCCTGGGAGGTGCTGTTTTATTGTGATTCTTCCTCTTTCTTTTCCCTGTCCTGTCCGCTCCCGCGCTTCATACGGTACCGGATGCACAGCGCTGTGATGACCGTCCCTGCCATGAACGCGATGATCGCGATCAGGACATACGGCCCGGCGCCCTCGAACAGCATGGTTGCCCCGCTGAACAGGCCTGCCGCGCCGCCGGCATGCATCCCGCCTCCGCCGCTGAAGATCATGAACAGCAGGCAGACTGCGAGGACCGCACAGGAAACCCCTGCGGCGCCTGTTTTCCTCCGCTCCCGCGCCCGCCGCAGGGCAGCCGTCCGCGCGTGCAGGGATCGGATCCTTTCCTCATTCGTCATTCTCCGGTACACCTCCTTCCAGAAAGCGTCCTCATATAATACGTGTCAAAAAACAAAAAAAATCCTAACCTGATTTGCGAAACGTTTCCCTCCCCTTATTTTGCAAAGGAATTTCCGGTTTTCGGCAATGCGTACACTGAAAAAAAGCGCCCGGTGAAGGGCGCGTTGCGGGATCAGGTACGGCAGAATCAGGAGGGACCGCCTCTCCTGCGGAAAAACAGGAAACAGGCCGGCATCAGCAGGAGCGGGAACGCGGTACCGATCCAGAAGATGATCCCGGTCTGGTCCGCGAAGATATTGAAGATCGCGTGGAACGTGATCACGCAGCACAGCAGGGCGAAGGTGCCCACCATCTGCGGCATTGCCCGCCCCCACAGGATAAACAGGCCCGCAGCCACCACCACGCCGCAGCCCACGTGCATGGCCCCGGTGCCGAATCCCCGGATCAGCAGCCGCAGAAGGTTCGACGTACCGTAGTTGGTGAGGAAACAGACGTTTTCAAACGTAGCGAATCCGACGGCGATCATCAGCGTGCTGCTGACCGCGCGGTCTTTCTCCGGCTCAAAAATCAGCAGGTAAAACACCAGGGGCAGGATTTTCATAACCTCCTCCACGATCGGGACGATCTCAAAGGAAGCCGTTACAAAATCCGTGCCCATCAGCCCGGTCACATACGTGCTGATATAGGCGGAGCACAGGCAGGCCGTCATCCCTGCCAGGAAGAAGCCCAGCAGCCGGCGCGCGTCTTTCCGGAGGCAGATGATCGACAGCAGGACCGGCGCAGCCAGGCAGATGTAGGTATTCTCAATGTAATTCATGCCGCCGCCTCCCCGGTCTGCGCAGGCTGGTCCCTTTCCGTCGCCGGGAGGAAGAAGGGGAAGCTGACCGTCAGCAGGAAATCAAACCAGTAGTACGGATGGAGTACGATTTCATCGTTCCAGAAGCAGGACGCTGTCCACAGCGCGTATTCCAGCAGGCAGAAAACCAGGATCAGGACCGACAGGGTAAGGCTCCGGCGCTCCGCCAGCCTGCGGATCGCCGCGTAGAGCAGGAAACCCATCAGTCCGGCATACACCAGGTTGGCGGCAATCTCGCCGCGGAGCATGAAGAACACACCCATCCCCGCGGTGAACACAGGCCCCAGCCAGGGAAGGACCTTTGCCCCGAAGGGCTTTTCAGGCGGCGCGGTATGGCGGAGCAGCAGGTAAAGGAAAATATAGGACGCGTACCAACTCAGGTCGGAGACCGCTGAAATCTGCGGCGTCCCGTCATAGAAGACCAGGCACGCAAGCCAGTAGACATCTCCCAGCAGCCAGCTGCCGTAGAAAAAGGAAAGCAGCGTCCAGGCTTCGCCCCGGCGCTTCACGATCCGGTATAACGCAATGGCCGCGCAGACAACCAGCGTGCCGATCTGCAGGGCATTCTCAATCCGCTCGATCATTGTTCCGGTTCTCCTCCGTATGCTTTCTGACCCGGAAACAGAGGATCGTCACCAGCGCCCCGAGGCAGAAGGCCAGGATGGCGATCACCACATAGCCGAGCGCTTCCCTCCCGGTAAAAATGCTGGCGGCGGCGCTTCCCGGAACCCCGCCGGGGGTCTCCGCGTGCAATTGGGACATGACCAGTGCCAGCCCGATCGCGAGCGCAAAGCATGCCGCGCAGGAAACGGCGCTTATCCGCCGGTACCGGCGGGTTTTCGCGGTTTCCAGGGCGCCCATGCGGCGGTGCATCTCCTGCACCCGCTCCTCAGATGTCCGCATGCGTGATCCCCTCCTTTTCCAGCTCCTGCCGCAGCCGGTTCTTTCCGTTTCGCAGCAGGTTATCGACTTTTTTCCTTGTGCATCCCATGACGCCAGCGGCCTGTTCATAGCTCAGGTTCATCGAATAGAACAGCCAGATCGCCTCCCGGTACTGGGGTGCGATGCGGTTCATGCACCTTTGCAGGACGGCGCTGCGTTCATTCCGCCAGAGGGTATCCTCCGGGCCGCCTCCCGGTGCCGGCAGGTTCTCGTCCAGGCTGAATTCCTGCTGCCGGTACCGCCGCCTCCACACGCGGTTTGCCTTGTTGCGGGCCACCCGGAAAAGGTAAGCCCGGAAATGTCCCTCACGGATCGCCGGTTTGTTCACCAGGATGACGGCAAAGCAGTCCAGCATCAGGTCCTCCGCGTCGTGCGCGTTGTGGAGGAAGCCGTCCAGGTAGGCCGTCAGCACGTCGCCGTAGCGCAGCATCAGCCGGTCGCCGGCGGACAGGTCGCCGTCCAGGTACTCCCGGTACAGCTCGTCGTCGGTCATGGCTTTCCTCCTCCCTGCCCCGCAGGCCTTCCCTTCGGGACCATCCCGGCGGGATCTTTCCTGTTACGGCTTTTTTTTCCATTATACTACACTTTTGCGTTTAATCAGGCGGGTATTGACCTCAATTTTGATCGCTTCCTGTCTTTTTCCTTCCGCGAACATGATGACGCGGAGCGCCGCGATCTCCCCCAGCAGGGATTTCGGGACCCGAACCGTTGTCAGCGGCGGGCTCATATATTCGCAGGCCGGCATATCGTCAAACCCGACCACCGCCACGTCCTCCGGAATGCGGTACCCCTTCTCCTTCAGGGCCTGGATGGCGCCGATAGCGATCAGGTCATTGTCCGCGAAGTAGCAGTTTGCGGGCTTTTCCCCGCTTTCCAGCAGCTGCTTCATGTCCTCGTAGGCGCCTTCCTGGGACGGTGTCAAGCGGATCACCGGGGACTTGGACGCGGACAGCCCTGCCGCGCGGATCGCCTTGTAAAATCCGTCCGCCCGCTGTTCAAAGTTGCTGATGGGGTAGGAGGAGCGGAGATATCCCGGCTGGGTCCTGCGCTTCCGGATCAGGTAGGCGGTCGCGAGATAGGCTCCCTGGATATTGTTGATCAGGATGAAGTTGTAATCCGGATTCTCGAAGTAGGAATCCAGGAAGACCACCGGCATCGTCAGCACCGAAAACTTCTCCAGGGTACTCTCCTTCATTTCGGTAGCCAGCACGATAACTCCGGAAAATCCGCCCGAGTTCAGCGAGTAGATCTGGTCATCCAGGTCGTCATCCTCATACAGGTAACGGATCACGCAGTCGTAGTTCTCCTTCCGGCAGCCGGTGCTGACTCCGCCGGTGAGCTCGGCAAAGAACGGCGTGTCGTCCACCACCGCCCCGCTCAGCTTGTACACGGCGAAACAGATCACGCCGCGTTTCCTGCTGCCGGAAACGCTCTTGCGGGTAAAGTCGTACCCCAGTTCCTCCGCCGCTGCCATCACTTTCTTTCGTGTCAGCGTACTGACGCCCGGCCGGTTATTCAGGGCCAGGGAAACAGCGGATTCCGACAGTCCGAGATGGGCTGCAAGCTGCTTTGCTGTAATCGCCATAATACGAAAAACTCCTTTTTTTGCATCATACTATAATTTAGTAAATTTAGTCAATCTTCACTCAATTTTACGTTGAAATTTAGTTGTCCGGCTGATAGCATCCAAATTGACAGCGATAAACACATACGACCGACCGGTTCCCGATCACCGTTCCCTATGAAACACAGTCCCGAAAGAGGACTGAAAAATGAGGAGGTATTCCCATGAAGAAACTGTTAACCGTGATCCTGGCTGTGGTCCTGATGATGAGCCTTGCCGTTGCGGCAACCGCCGAAGGCATCATCTACATCATCACCCCCTCCACCTCGAACCCCTTCTTCAAGACGGAGCAGGATGTCGGCGCTCCCAAGGCCGAATCCCTGGGTTACGAAGCCAAGTGCTTCTCCCATGATGACGACGCTGCCACCCAGCTGCAGCTGTTCGAATCCGCCATCAACGACAAGGCCGTCGCCATCATCTGCGACAATGCCGGTGCCGACGCTTCCATCGAAGCGGTCCGCAAGGCTGCCGAAGCCGGAATCCCCACGTTCCTGATTGACCGTGAAATCAACGAATCCGGCCTCGCCATCGCCCAGATCGTTGCCGATAACGCCCAGGGCGCTACCGCCATCGCCGAGAAGTGGGTTGAAGCCATGGATTATACCGGAAAGTATGCTGAGCTGCTCGGCCGTGAATCCGACACCAACTGCCATGTGCGTTCCGAAAACTACCACGCCGTGATCGACCAGTATGAAGACCTGGAGATGGTGGCGCAGCAGTCCGCCAACTGGGATCAGACGGAAGCCTATTCCAAAACCGAAGCGATCCTGCAGGAGCATCCGGAAATCACCGGCATCATCTGCGGCAACGACACCATGGCCTGCGGCGCGACCCAAGCTTGCATCGACGCCGGTCGTGAAGACATCAAAATCATCGGCCTGGACGGTTCCGATGAAGCCGCTGCCTACATCAAGGACGGCAAGATGGTCGGTACCGCGCTGCAGCAGATCGCTGCGATCACCGAGCTGGCCATCGAGCAGGCGGACGCCTACATCAAGGACGGTACCAAGCCCGAGAGCGAAAAACAGCTGGTTCCCTGCGTGGCCATCACCATCGACAACGTCGATCAGCTGAACGCCTTCGTGTACACCGGTGAATAATCAATAAGCAGATCCCCATGGGCGGGGTGCCAGGTGAGCGGCTCCCCGCCCTTTTTCTCAGGAAACCAGAAAAAGGAGAGGTCAGGACATGAAGAAACGGATTATCTGGATCATATTGGCGGTCGCGCTGGTGGTTTTTCTCGCTTTGTCCGCCAAGGTGATCGATCAGGGAACAGAAGACCAGTATACCGGCGTCGTGGCTTTCGATGCCGGCGCTCACTCCAGCGGCGACTGGGACGGCGTTGTCTCCGAAATCACTGAAAAAGCGGAAGACATCGCGTCCCTGGACCTGAAGGCGCTAGGGGATGGCAAAGCCGTAAAGCTGACCGGCACCGTCACCGAGTACGTATCCAAGGCTGCCGGGAAAAAGAACTCCGTGATCGTCGAGCCGGAAGGATACAGCGGGGACGCTGTGATCTCCGTGCAGCTGGGTTCCATTTATTCCGGAACCGCGATCCGGGATGTACAGACCAAGAAAGTATTCGGGGATTTCACCAACCAGACCGAATGGAGCCAGTACGGCAAAGCGCTGAACACGCAGCTCCATGAACTGGTGGTCGTTCCCGCGGAAATAGACGAAAACATCAAGGGAAAGAAGATCACGGTGGTCGGCGTCGCGACCGCTTCCGGGAATGAAGTGACAGTCACGCCGGTGGCGCTGACCGTGGAATGACAGGAGGGCCGTTATGTTCGATGATCCCAATGTGGTGCTCCACTGTGAAAAGATCGACAAGATCTATCCGGGCACCAAGGCGCTGGACCAGGTCAGCTTCGACCTGCTGAAGGGCAAGGTCAATGTGCTGATCGGCGAAAACGGCGCCGGAAAAAGTACGCTGATGAAAATGATTGCCGGCATTGAACAGCCTTCCGCCGGGAAGATGTACATGGACGGCGAGGAAGTATATTTCAAGGATACCAACGCGGCCCGGGCCAAGGGCATCGGTATCATCCACCAGGAGCTGAGCCTCTTCCAGAATATGACGGTGTACCAGAACATCTTCATGAACCATGAGAAAAAGAAGGGCCTCTTCCTGGACGACAAAAAGCACATCGAAGGCGCCGTGAAGATCCTGAAGCGGCTGGAGCATGAGATCCCGCCGGATACCATGGTGGGCGACCTGCGCGTCGGCCAGCAGCAGATGGTGGAGATCGCGCGGAACCTCGTGGAGGATGACCTGCGCGTGCTGATCATGGACGAACCCACCTCCTCCCTTTCCGCTGCGGAAGTGAAAGTGCTCTTCAGGATCATGCGCGAACTGCTGGAGCAGGGCATCTCCATCGTCTACATCTCCCACCGCCTGGAAGAGATCATGGAGATCGGCGACCACGTCACCATCCTCCGGGACGGCAAATACGTCGCCGACGCGGATATCAAGGATATCAGCCTGGGCTGGATCGTGGAAAACATGGTGGGCAAAAACACCCAGTACCACCGCTTCGAGCGCAGCATTGACCTGGACAAGGCGGAAAAAGTCCTGGAAATGAACCACATCTATCTTCCCAAGACCGGCGGGGGCTGGCTGCTGGAAGACGTGAACATGTACCTGAAGCGGGGTGAGGTCCTCGGGATCTACGGCCTGCTCGGCGCCGGGCGCAGCGAGCTGTTCGAATGCCTGATGGGCATGCGGCCGGAGCACACCGGCGATGTCATCTACCAGGGTAAGAAGATGAAGATCAGCAGCATCGCGGGCCAGCTGGAAGCAGGCTTCGCGCTGGTTCCGGAAGACCGGCAGCGCCAGGGCCTCGTCCAGAGCCTGGATATCTGCAAGAACACGTCCCTCGCTTCCCTAGCCAGATTCCGCCGGGGATTCCTGATGAACTACTCCGCCGAAGAGAAGGCTGTGGATGAGCAGATCAAAGACCTGCACATCAAGGTGGCGGACAAGCACCTGCCGATCCTGTCCCTCTCGGGCGGCAATCAGCAGAAGGTGGTCATTGCCAAAGGCCTGATGACCAGTCCGACGGTCCTGCTGATGGACGAACCCTCCCGCGGTATCGACATCGGCGCAAAAACGGAAGTATTTGAGATCATCCATGAATTCTCCGAACGGGGCCTGTCCATCATCGTGATCTCCTCCGAGCTGAAGGAGATCATGGCCATCGCGGACCGGATCTACGTCCTGTCCAACGGCAAATGCACGGCGGAACTCACGGGAGACGAAATCACCGAGGACAGGCTGGTCCGCGCATCCTACGCCGGCCTGGGCACCGGTAAGAGCGCGTGACGGAATGGAGTGAAATGAAATGAAGAAAAATAACAATCAGCTGATGATGACGCTTCTGAAAGGCCGTACGTTTATCGTACTGATCCTGCTGGTCATCTTCTTCAGCTTTGCGTCGTCCTCTTTCCTTCAGGTAAACACCCTGACCATGGTCGCCAAGCATGTGGCGCTGTACGGCATCCTGGCACTGGGCATGACCTTCGTTATCATCACCGGCGGCATTGACCTGTCCGTCGGCTCCGTGGTCGGCCTGGTCGGCATGCTGGCCGGCGGCCTCATCCAGGAAGGCCTGACCATCGGCGGCAAAACGATCTATCTCTCCGTGCCGGCCGTCGTGGTACTGATGCTGCTGTTCGGCTGTCTGGTCGGTCTGATCAACGGCCTGATCATCACCAAGCTCAAGGTCGCCGCCTTCATCGCCACCCTGGGCACGATGTACATCTGCCGCGGCCTGGCGAACCTGCGGTCCAACGGCGCCACCTTCTCGAAGATCGCCGGCTTTGAAGGCCTGGGCAACACCGGCCTGAAAACCCTGGGCAGCAACTGGTTCAACATTCCCGCCGGCGTCTACATCTTCGCGGTGCTCGCGGTCATTGCCGCAATCCTGCTGAAGCGGACCGACACCGGCTGGCATATCCTGGCCGTGGGCGGTAACGAGAAGAGCGCGAAGCTCTCCGGCATCAAGTCCGACCGGGTCAAGATCCTCGTCTACATCATTTCCGGTTTCTGCGCGGCTTGGATCGGCCTGATCAACACCGCTCAGCTGGCCGCCGCGCATCCCGCCTCCGGTGACGGCTGGGAAATGAACGCCATCGCCGCGACGGTCCTGGGCGGAACCTCCATGGCCGGCGGTTCCGGTACCATTCTCGGTACAGTTGTCGGCGCCTTCGTCATCGGCGTCATCAACGACGGCATGACCATGTGCGGCGTCTCCGAATTCTGGCAGAAGATCATCCGCGGCCTCGTAATCATCCTGGCCGTCGTCATCGACCAGACCCAGCGCAACCTGCAGGCCAAGATGGCCCTTCAGGCCCGCAACGAACTGAAGAACTGAACCGCCCCGGCCGATACACATCCGGGAAAGGAGCTTGAATTATGAAAGCAACGATCAGACTTGGCTTTGCCCCCACCCGCCGGGCCATCTTCAGCGCGCCCGCCGCGGTGGAATACAGGAACCTGACGGCGGCGCGCCTCCGGGAACTCGGCATCGACTTCGTGGATATCGATGACATCAATGAGGAAGGCCTGCTGTACGATGACGCCGGAATGTACGCCATTGCGGAGAAATTCCGGAAGGAGAAGGTTGACGGTCTGTTCCTGCCCCATGCCAATTTCGGTACGGAGTATGAATGCGCCCGCCTGGCGAAGGAACTGAATGTGCCGGTCCTCCTGTGGGGACCCCGGGACGAGCGCCCGGACGAGCGCGGCATGCGCCTGCGGGACAGCCAGTGCGGCCTGTTCGCCACCGGGAAGGTCCTCCGCCGGTTCCGCGTCCCCTTTACCTATATGAACAACTGCAACCTGACCGATCCGGAATTCGAGCGCGGCATCCGCGACTTCCTGGCCGTCTGCAATGTCGTGAAGGTTTTCCGGCATACCCGGGTCCTGCAGATCGGCCCGCGGCCTTTCGACTTCTGGTCCACGATGTGCAATGAAGGCGAGCTGCTGGAGAAGTTCAATATCCAGCTGGCGCCCGTCCCGCTGCCGGAGCTCTATGCGGAAATGCGGAAATGGCGCGCTGAGAAGACCGAAGTGGAAAAGGTCGTTGCCTGGTGCCGGGAAAACATGACCTGCAATATCGAGGACAACTACCTGCATAACGTGGCGGAGCTGAAGGTGGCCATGAAGAGCCTGGCGGACAAGTACGGCTGCAACGCGATCGCCATCCAGTGCTGGAACGCCCTGCAGGACGAGATCCATATCATGCCCTGCGCAGCCAACGCCCTGCTGAATGAGGAAGGTATTCCCGTCGTCTGCGAGACGGATATCCACGGCGCCATCTCCCAGCTGATCGCCGAGGCGGCAAGTATGAACGAGCGCCGGGTCATGTTCTCCGACTGGACCGTGCGCCATCCCGACAACGACAACGGCGAACTCCTGCAGCACTGCGGCCCCTGGCCCATCTCCGTGGCAAAGGAAAAGCCAACCATCTGCGTGCCGGTCGCCTTCCCGCAGAACGGCGCAGTCTCCGCGGAAGCGAAGCACGGACCCATGAGCCTGGTCCGCTTTGACGGGGATGAAGGGGAGTACAGCATCCTCCTGGGCCATGCCCGGGGTATCGACGGGCCCTGGACCCGCGGTACCTATGTATGGGTGGAGGTCAATAACCTTAAACGGCTGGAGGCCAAGGTGGTGGAAGGTCCCTATATCCATCATGTTGCAGCCATCCACGGCGACGTGGTCCCCGTTGTATACGAAGCCTGCAAGTATATCGGTGTGAAGCCGGACCTCTATGACCCCATTGAGGAAAAGGTGAAAGCGTACCTGCACGGGGAAGATGTGATCTTTGACGAGGTGTAAGGCAATGAATGAACTGAAAGTAAAAGCATATGACATCCGCCGGGACGTGGTGGACATCATCGTATCCGGCGGCGGCGGGCATATCGGCGGTGACATGAGCTGCGTGGAGATCCTCCTGTCCCTGTACCACCGGATGAACGTTTCCCCCGACCGGCAGAATGATCCCGACCGGGACCGCTTCGTCCTGAGCAAAGGCCACTGTGTGGAAACCCTGTACGCGGTCCTGGCAGAGCGCGGCTTTATGGACATTGAGGAAGTGAAGTCGCAGTTCTCCCGGTTCGGTTCCGAGTATATCGGCCATCCCCATAACACGCTGCCGGGCATTGAAATGAACTCCGGCTCCCTGGGCCACGGTCTCTCCGTCTCCGTCGGCATGGCGCTGGCGGGAAAAATGAGCAAAAAGGCTTACCGGGTCTACACCGTCATGGGCGACGGCGAACTGGCGGAAGGCTCCGTCTGGGAAGGCGCCATGGCTGCCGGCCACTATAAGCTGGACAACCTGTGCGCCGTCGTGGACCGGAACCACCTGCAGATCTCCGGCAACACCGAGGATGTCATGGCCGACGGCGACCTGCACGGACGCTTTGCAGCCTTTGGCTGGCACGTGATCGACGTGGCGGACGGTAACGATATCGACCGGCTGAACGCCGCCTGGGATGAGGCGGAAAAAACAAAGGGAAAACCCACCATCATCATCGCAGAGACGGTGAAAGGCCTGGGTTCTCCCCTGATGGAAAACAAGGCCGGCTGGCATCACCACCTGCCCAACGCGGAAGAATACCGGCAGATCTGCGCGGACCTGGAAGCCCGGAAGGAGGCGCTGAAACATGAATAAGATCCCGAACCGTGCCGTCATGTGCGAAGTGCTGAAAGAAGCAGCGGCAAAAGACCCCGACGTGGTGGTCCTGTGCAGTGACAGCCGCGGCTCCGCCTCCCTGACCTCCTTCGCGGATACCTATCCGGAACAGTTTGTGGAAGTAGGCATCGCGGAACAGAACCTGGTAAGCATCGCCGCCGGCCTGGCGGCCTGCGGAAAGAAGCCCTTCGCCGCTTCCCCCGCGTCCTTCATCTCCACCCGCAGCTATGAGCAGTGCAAGGTGGACTGTGCCTATTCCAACACCAATGTGAAGCTGGTCGGCATCTCCGGCGGCGTCAGCTACGGCGCCCTGGGCATGACCCACCACTCCGCCCAGGACATCGCCGCTATGAGCGCGATCCCCGGCATGCGTGTATACCTCCCCAGCGACCGGCACCAGACCCGGAAGCTGTTTGAAGCCCTCCTGCAGGACGACCATACCGCTTATATCCGCCTGGGCCGCAATCCCGTGGAGGATGTGTATGAAGAGGGGAATGTCCCCTTTGAAATGGACAGGGCAACCGTCGTCGCGGAAGGCGCGGACGTGCTGCTCGTGGCCTGCGGCGAAATGGTGAAGCCGGCCGCGGACGCCGCGGCGCTTCTGAAGGAACAGGGGATCTCCGCCGGCGTGCTGGACATGTACTGCGTCAAACCGCTGGACAGGGAAGGCCTGCTGAAGGCTGCTGCCGGGAAGAAACTGGTCGTAACCGTGGAAGAACACGCGCCCTTCGGCGGGCTCGGGAGCATGGTGGCCCAGGTCATCAGCGCGAACGACCCGAAGAAGGTCATTAATCTCGCGCTGCCGGACACCCCCGTGATCACCGGAACCTCGCCCCAGGTGTTCAAATACTACGGGCTCGACGCAGAAGGGATCGCGGCAACGGTCCGCGCGGCCCTGGAGGGATAAATGATGGCTAAGTATGTGCTTTCCGTGGATCAGAGCACCCAGGGAACCAAGGCACTGCTTTTCAGTGAGCGGGGGGAACTGCTGTGCCGAACCGACAGGCCCCACCGGCAGATCACTGACGAACACGGCTGGGTGGAGCATGATCCGGAAGAAATCTGGGCAAACACCCTGCAGGTGATCAAAGACCTGGTGGACAAGGCCGGCGTCCGGAAAGAAGAGCTGGCCGTCCTCGGGATCAGCAACCAGCGGGAAACCACCGTATGCTGGGACCGGCATACCGGTAAACCGGTATACAACGCCATCGTCTGGCAGTGCGCCCGCGGCGCTGCCATCTGTGAGGAAATGGAAAAGGCAGGCTGGGGGAAAAAGGTCCGGCAGAAAACCGGACTCCCCCTGTCCCCCTATTTCCCGGCCGCCAAGCTCGCCTGGATCTTCCGCAATGTGGAACAGGCGAAGAACCTGGCCCGGGTCGGCGGGATCGCCGTGGGCACCGTTGACAGCTGGCTGGTCTGGAAGCTGACCGGCGGAAAGCGCCACCAGACCGATTATTCCAATGCCTCCCGGACCCAGCTCTTCAACCTGAAGACACTGACCTGGGATCCGGAGCTCCTGGCGCTTTTCGGCGTCGTGCCGGAATGCATGCCGGAGATCACCGATTCCGACGGGGACTTCGGTGAGACCGACCTGGAGGGCTGGCTGCCCGCGCCGATCCCGATCCGCGGGGTCCTGGGGGATTCCCACGGAGCCCTGCTCGGCCAGGGATGCCTGCACCCGGGGATGGTCAAAGCCACCTACGGCACCGGCTCCTCCATCATGATGAACATCGGCGAGGAGCCCGCCTTCAGCGACCTGGGCGTTGTCACCTCCCTGGCCTGGAAGCTCCGGAGCAAAGTGAACTATGTCCTGGAAGGGAACATTAACTATACCGGCGCGGTGATCACCTGGCTGAAGGACGACCTGAAGCTGATCGCTTCCCCCGGGGAAACGGAAGCCCTGGCCCGCGCGGCAGTGGAAGGTGACCGTACCTACCTGGTGCCGGCCTTCACCGGCCTCGGCGCCCCTTATTGGGACAGCCATGCCCGCGCCTGCCTGTGCGGGATGACCCGCACCACCGGAAAAAATGAAGTTGTCCGCGCAGCCCTTGACTGCATCGCCTACCAGATCACCGATATCGTGGACGCCATGCGGAAAAGCGCCCGGCTGCCCATCTGGGAGCTGCGCGTGGACGGCGGCCCGACACGGAACTCCTACCTGATGCAGTTCCAGAGCGACCTGCTCGGGATCCCGGTCCAGGTACCGGACCAGGAGGAGCTGTCCGGTATCGGTGCCGCCTATGCCGCCGGCCTCGCCGCGGGCATATACGACGATTCCGTTTTTTCCCGCCTGAACCGCACGGCCTACACGCCCCTCATGACTGAGGAGCTCCGGGCGGAAAAGACAGAAGGCTGGCATGCGGCAGTCCGCATGATCCAGCAGCACTGAGGAGGAAAACAATATGTTGATCGGCATTCCTGACATCATCGGATCCGACCTGCTCAAAGCCCTGGCCGACACCGGCCACGGCGACCTGATCGTAATCGCTGACCATTTTTACCCGCCCTATTCCAAATCCCCGAACGCGGTCAGCATCCAGGCCAAAGGCACCGGCGCGGCGGAAATGCTTGACGCCGTCCTGAAGCTGGTTCCGCTGGATGTCGAATATGAAAAGCAGCCCCTCTGGTATATCGTTCCCGACGCGGACTCCGGCATCGTCGTGGAGACCAATCCCGTCTGGGATGACGTTCGCGAAGTGGTCCGCAGCCACGGGTACGATCCCGCCTGCATCGGCACCCTCGAGCGGATGAAGTTCTATGAGAAGGCCGGCCGCGCCAGCGTGACCATCTGCACCAGTGAGACCCAGCCCTATGGATGCATTATCCTCCAGAAGGGTGTAAAATAAGTCCGGGAGGTGGACGCGGATGAAGGTGCTGAATTTCGGATCCCTGAACCTGGATTATGTCTATGATGTGGACCATTTTGTCCTCCCGGGGGAGACCCTGGATACCCTGGGCCGCAGCGTCAAGTGCGGCGGCAAGGGACTGAACCAGTCCGTTGCCCTCGCCCGGGCCGGCGCGGATGTCTGCCATGCCGGCTGCATCGGGGAAGGCGGGGAGCCGCTGAAGGCCCTGCTGGAGGAGAACGGCGTGGACACTGCCTCCCTGCGGAAGGTGGAAGAAATGCAGGGGCACACCGTGATCCAGGTCAACCCGGCGGGGGAGAACTGCATCCTGCTCTATGGCGGGTCGAACCGCTGCGTCACCGCGGAACAGATCCGGGAAACCTTTACCCGGTTCAGCGCCGGAGACTGGCTGGTCCTCCAGAACGAGATCAACGAACTGCCCGCCATCGTCGCGCAGGCCGCGGCAAAGGGCCTGCGGATCGTCCTGAATCCCTCCCCGTACAACAGCGCCCTGGACCGGGTGGATTTCAGCCTGCTGTCCTGGCTCTTCGTCAACGAAATCGAAATGGAACAGATCTCCGGGGAAAAGGAGCCGGAAAAAGCCTGGGAAGTCCTGCACGCGAAGTATCCGGACCTGTCCCTGCTCATCACCCTGGGCAGCAGCGGGAGCATTGCCTGGCGGAATGAAGGCGGAACCGTCGAATGCTGCCGTCAGCAGGCGATCCGGGTCCGCGCGGTGGATACCACCGCCGCCGGCGATACCTATACCGGCTACCTGATCGAGGGGCTCATCTCCGGCCGCACCCTTGCGGAATCCATGGAGCGGGCGGCCCGGGCCGCTGCCGTCAGCGTGACCCGTCCCGGCGCGGCGGATTCCATTCCATGGGCCGCGGAGCTCTGATCAAAGGCATTGAAAAAGACCTTCGGGTTTCCCGAAGGCCTTTTCCTTTTTTCCCCCGGTTTCCCGGGGAATGTCCGCTTATTTGATGTATTCCGCGGCCTGTTCGCCCGCGATGCGGCCGAAGACCACGATGTCCGCCACTGCATTGCCGCCCAGGCGGTTTCCGCCGTGCACGCCGCCGGTCACTTCACCCGCCGCGAAGAGGCCGGGGATCACCGTGCCGTCTTCCTTCAGCACACGGGTCTGCGGATCGATCTTCAGGCCGCCCATGGTGTGGTGGATTCCGGCGGTCACCTTGACCGCGTAATACGGGGCGGTGTCCAGGGGGTTGGCGAAGCTGGTCCGGCCGAATTCCGGATCGTTCTTTTCCGCCACGCAGCCGTTCCAGGCTTCCATGGTCGCCGCGAAGGCGTCCGCGGGAATGCCCAGGTTCGCTGCCAGTTCTTCATAGCTTTCGCCGCTGATCATTAGGCCGCGGTTGATGTAGCCCTGGATGACGGAGGACGCGTCCACCATCTTCTGGTCCACCACCAGCCAGCTGAAAGAGCCGGGCTGTGCGATTTCGGCGGCGGACACCACATCACGGGTGCCGACTTCGTCGATGAACCGTTTGCCGTCAGCGTTCACCAGGATCGCGCCGTCGCCGCGCAGGCCTTCCGTGATCAGGGACGCCGTATCCGCCTGCACGGTCGGATGGATCTGGATCTGGTCCATGTCCACCGTCGCCGCGCCGAGTTCCGTGGCCATCAGGATGCCCTGGCCCTGGATGCCGGCCGCGTTGGTCGTCATGAAGCCTTCCAGCTGCGGGGCATAGGAGGACACCATCTCCAGGTTGGCGCCGAATCCGCCGGTGGCAAGGATCACGGCCTTGGCCTTCACGGTGATCTTGTTGCCGGCCTTGCCGACGGCTTCCACGCCGACAACCGCGCCGGTTTCATCCGTCAGCAGTTTTTCAGCCGTGACGTCGGTCAGGATCGCCAGGTTGTTCCGCGCGGCGCAGGCCTGCTCCAGGATCGGGACCATATAGGCGCCGACGGAAACCGTCTTGCCTTCTTCGTTGACCGGGCGGTGGATCCGCTTGACGGACGCGCCGCCGAAGGCCGCCACGTTGTGCAGGTCGGCGCCGACCGTGCTCAGCCATTCGATGGCAGCCGCGCTGTTGTTCACCAGGGTATTGACCAGCTCCGGATCGTTCAGGCCCTTGCCGCCGATCAGGGTGTCCAGGGCGAACAGTTCCGGGGAATCAAAATAGCCTTCGGGAGCTGCCTGCCAGGCTTCCCACTGTTCCTTCACAGTCGCGGCCAGCGTGGTGATCGCTTCGTTGTCCGCGTACTTTTCTGCCGCAGTCGCCAGGGTCTTTTCCAGGCCGGCGTTCTCGCCGAACTCGTTCGCGTCCTGCCATTCCGTCTTTGCGGCGTTCATGCCGCCTGTGGATTTAACGGAGTTGCCGCCGACGGCGGGCTGGCTTTCCAGGACCAGCACGCTCTTCCCGGCGTCGGATGCGGTCAGCGCGGCCACCATGCCGGCGCCGCCCGCGCCGATGACCGCGATGTCCGTTTCGATGGTCATGTCGACGGAGGTCTCATCGTCCGCGAGTTCCCGCAGGTAGTCGTCCGGGTTCACGCCGGCGTTCTCCAGCGCGAGGCGCATGGCTTCGATGACCGCCTGCCGGGTAATGCCGGCGAAGGTCGCTCCGGAATAGGTGTCCACAATGCCGTTGTATTCCACAAAGGCCGCAGGCCACTCTTCCAGGATCTTGCTGCCGATGCCGGCGGTTTCGCCGTCGCCGGACATCTCAACCGAGATGATATTGCCGTCCTCCAGGACGACGCTGACCGTGATCTCCCCGCCGAAACCCTGCACAGTGGCTGTTCCGGCCGTCTGTGTAATGGTTTCCGCGCATACGGCTGTGCACGTCATGAGCATCATGACCGCTGTGAGGATTGCGATGAACCGTTTTTTCATGGTATTCCTCCTTTAGATGTTCCTGTTGTCCGGTAAAGACTTGTTTCCCCGTGCCCATTATACCGGACGGGCCGGAAAAAAACAATTCAGAAACAATCGCCGGATAAAGGAGGCGGATTTCAGGAAAAGCGGGGCGGGACAACGGTTTCCTTCCTTTTTTACCCGCTTCCCGGCCGGAAAAAAAGGTAAAATAAGGAAACAAAAATCCGGACCCGTTACCGGATCCGGAAATCTGGTCAGTTCAGTTCAAAGGTGACCCGGACGCACCGGGACAGGAATCCGATCTCGTTCATCGGAACCGTCTCCGCTTCATACTCCCGGTCGTAGTGCTGGAGCATCACCGTGCGGTCGTCCAGGACCTTGATCTTCCGCAGGTACCGGTGCTCGTTGTAATTCAGCAGCATGATCGCGCCGTCCACCGGGCTGTTCGCCGGCACCGTCAGCACGATGTCGCCCCTGTGGATCCGGAAGCCGCGCATACTGTCGTCCGGCGCCAGGTAGAAGAACACCTTGTCCGGGTTCGCGCCCTCGATCCGTCCGTTTTCCACCGGCACCAGCTTGTAGCTGACCGGTTTCATCACGGCGTTCATCACCGGTACGCGCTTGAGCACGCTCTGCAGCGCGTCCAGCCAGACGCTCCCGGCCACGCCCTCGTCCTCCGAGGACGCCGCCAGCTCCGCTTCCTTCTTTTCCGGTTTCTTCTTCAGCACTTCCGCCATCTTCGGCTGCACCTGCGCCAGGTCCACCGTCGCGGCGATATCGTCCAGCGTGAATTCCGCCTCGGTCTGCTGTTTCAGCCCGATGGCCTTCAGGATTCTCCGGGCCTGGTCATCCGCGATGATCCGGGTCCCCGCTTCCACGGCCACCAGGTAGCTCTCGCTGACGCCGCATTTCTTCGCCACCTGTTTCGGCGTCATCTTGTGGCGGATCCGCTCCGTGCGGATCAGGTCTCCCAGTCTGCTCATTGTTTTTTACCCCTTGTTCGTTTTGCCCAGGTAGGCTTCCTGGATCGCCTCGCTGGCGAGGAGCTCCTCCCCGGTGCCGCTGGTCGTGATGCGGCCGGTTTCCATGACGTAGGCGTAGTCGCAGGCGTGCAGGGCGGCGTTCGCGTTCTGTTCGATCAGCAGTACGGTCATGCCGGTTTCCTTCAGGGTCCGGATGATCTTGAAGATATCCTTGACCACCAGCGGCGCCAGGCCGAGGCTGGGTTCGTCCATCATGATCATTTTCGGCCGGGTCATCACCGCGCGGCCGACGGCCAGCATCTGCTGTTCACCGCCGGACAGGGTACCGGCCAGCTGCCAGGAGCGCTCCTTCAGCCGGGGGAAGAGGTCGTACACATAATTGATGTCTTCTTCGATGGCTTCCTTGTCCTTGCGGAGGTAGGCGCCGATGCGCAGGTTCTCGAGCACCGTCAGGTTCGCGAACACGCGGCGGCCTTCCGGCACCATGGCAATCCCGGTCTCGACGATCTTCTGGGTATTGAGGTCCGTGATATCCCGGCCCTCAAAATAGATCCGGCCGTCCTTGGGCGGCACCAGGCCGGAAATGGTCCGCAGGGTCGTACTCTTTCCGGCGCCGTTGGCGCCGATCAGGGTCACGATCTGGCCCTGGTCCACTTCAAAGGAGATCCCCTTCAGCGCTTCGATTCCGCCGTAGGAAACCACCAGGTCTGTCACTTTCAGCAGGCTCATTCTTCTTCCACCCCCAGGTAGGCCGCGATCACGACCGGGTTTTTCTGGATCTCTTCCGGGGTGCCCTCGGCGATCTGCTTGCCGAAGTCCAGCACATAGATCCGGTCTGAAATATCCATGACCAGGTTCATATGATGCTCGATCATGAAAACCGTCAGGTCGAATTTGTTTTTGATGTCCACGATGAACTCGCCCAGCTCATCCGTCTCCTGCGGGTTCATGCCGGCCGCCGGCTCATCCAGCAGCAGCAGGGTCGGATCGGTGGCCAGCGCCCGGGCAATCTCCAGCCGGCGCTGTTTGCCGTAGGGCAGGGACGTCGCCAGCTCGTCCGCCTCATCCGCCAGGCCGACGATCTCCAGCAGGTTCATGGCTTTTTCCCGCATGGCCTTTTCTTCCTTCGCGTTCAGGCGGAAGGCCGCGGTGAACATATTGCTGGTCCGGCGCAGATGGGTGCCGATCAGCACGTTGTTGAAGGCGGACTGGCTTTTGAAAAGCCGGATGTTCTGGAAGGTCCGGGCGATGCCCATGTGGGTGATTTTGTCCGGCGTATGGACCACGGGTTTACGGTTTTTGTACAGGTCCCCGTTGATCCCGCCGTACTGTTTGATCATTTTGCCCTGGGGATGATTCGCCACGATCGGCGTTCCGTGGAAATACACGATGCCGTTGGTGGGTTCATATACGCCGGTGACGCAGTTGAAGGCCGTGGTTTTGCCCGCGCCGTTGGGCCCGATCAGCGCCACGATCTCGCCCCGGTTCACTTTCAGGGACAGGTTGTTGATGGCCACCACGCCGCCGAACTGCATCGTGATATTTTCCAGCTCAAGCACCGGCACATTCGTTTTCACTTCGCTCATGGTCAGCCCTTGCCTCCTTTCGCCCGGCGGCGGGAGCCAAGCTCCCACAGTTCCCGGTCACCCATGATGCCCTTCCGGAAGAACAGCACCACCACCATGATGACCACGGAGAACACCACCATCCGGAATCCGGGTGCCAGCAGCGGCACCTTGAAATTGCCGAGCATCGTCTCGGAATCCAGGAACCGCAGCCACCACTCGGAGCAGGCGATAAACAGGAACGAGGCCATGATGCTTCCGGAAACGGAACCCAGGCCGCCGATCACGACGATCAGCAGGATCTCGTAGGTCATGGCGCTCTTGAAGCCGTTGGCCTGCAGGGAGCCCTGGAACATCGCCAGCAGCGCCCCGCCGATCCCGGCAAAGAAGCAGCTGATGATGAACGCCATCTGCTTATGGTGGAACAGGTTGATGCCCATCGCCTCGGCCGCGATCTCATCGTCGCGGATCGCCTTGAAGGCCCGGCCGTAGGTGGAATTGATCAACAGCAGGATCAGTCCGATGCAGATCCCCACCACGATAAAGGTGAACAGCAGCGTGTTCCCCGGCATCACGGTCTTCAGGGTCGGATAGGTCTTCAGGAGATTGGAGCCGTTGGTCAGGGGACCGATGGCGTCCCACTGGATGAAGGCGCGGATGATCTCCGCGAACCCCAGGGCGGCGATCGCCAGGTAGTCGCCCTTCAGCCGCAGCACCGGCAGTCCGATCAGCGCGGCAAAGAGCGCCGCCACCACGCCGGCGATCAGCAGCGCCGGGATCATCCCGATGGTAAACTGCACGATGCCGCCGTCATAGTACTGATACACTGCCGCGCGCTTGGCCATGGGAATGGTCAGGATCGCGTAGCTGTAGGCGCCGACCAGCATAAAGCCCGCCTGGCCCAGGGAGAACAGGCCGGTAAAACCGTTCAGCAGGTTCATGGACACCGCGATCAGCGCGTAGACCGCGCCTTTCTGGAGCACGGTGACTGCCATGGATTTGGAGCCGCAGGTCTGCTCGATGAACCAGCCCGCTGCATACAGCAGGGCCACGACGGCCAGGGAGATGATCAGCCGCATATTTCCTTTTTTCTTCATCCTGCTCACCTCACACTTTCTCCGTGGTCTTCTCGCCGAACAGTCCCGTAGGCCGCACCAGCAGCACCACGATCAGCAGCGCGAACGTGAACGCGTCGGAGAACATGGTCAGGCCGGCCGCCTTGATCAGGTTCTCGCAGATGCCGATGATCAGCGCGCCGATCATCGCGCCCGGGATCGATCCGATGCCGCCGAACACCGCGGCCACGAAGGCCTTCAGTCCGGGCATGGCGCCGATGGTCGGCGTGACCGCCGTATAATTCGTGAAGTAGAGCATGGAGCCGATCGCCGCCATCGCGCTGCCGATTATGAAGGTCACGGAAATCACGTTGTTGATCTTGATGCCCATCAGCTGCGCGGTTTCAAAGTCCACGGAAACCGCCCGCATCGCCATGCCGATCTTCGTCTTTTTGATCAGCGCCACCAGCGCGATCACCAGGAGGACCGTCAGCACCGGCGTCACCAGCGTCACCACTTTCGTGGAGGCATTGGCGATTTTGATCGATTCGCCCAGTCCGGGCAGCACCGGATACTGCCGGGCCAGTCCGCCCGTCAGGTACCACATCAGGTTCTGCAGCAGGTAGCTCACGCCGATGGCGGAGATCATGATGGACATCCGGGGCGCGGACCGCAGCGGCTTGTAAGCCACCCGTTCCACAACAAAACCCAGCAATACCGTCAGCAGGATCACCGCCGGGATCGCCAGCAGCGGCGGCAGCGACGCGGCCAGGTAGACCATAAAGAAGCCCGCCGCCGTAAAGATGTCGCCGTGCGCGAAGTTGATCAGGCGCAGGATGCCGTATACCAGCGTATAGCCTACAGCGATCAGCGCGTACTGTCCGCCGACCGAGATGCCCGCCAGCAGGTAGGGGAGCAGCGATTCAAACATAAGCCCAGCCCTTTCGTGAAGGTAGTAAACAGAAAAGGGAGGCTGCCGCCTGTTGCGGCAGCCCCCGGATCAGGATCAGGTTATTCGCCGACCTTCTGGGTCTTGACGAAATCAAAGGCGCCGGTCTCGGGATTGGCGTACTTGATGTAGGCCATGTCCTTCTTGGCGTCGCCGATGTCGTCGAACGCGATGCTGCCGGTCACGCCTTCATAGGTCACGGAAGGAAGCACTTCCGCGATCGCGGCGGAATCCGCACTGTCGGCGGCGGTGATGGCGGCCAGCGCGACGTTGTAGGCGTCGAAGCCCAGCGCGGAGACCGCGGCCACGATGTCGTTGCCGCCGTTGTTGTTCAGGTTGCCGGCGTCGGCATTCAGCCATTCCTTGAAGCCCTTGACAAAGTCCGCGGCAGCCGCGGCGTCGTCGTTCTCATCGAAGAAGGTGGAGCAGTAGACTTCCACTTTCTTGCCCTGGGCAGCGCTCAGGATCGCGGAGTTCTCCCAGGTATCGCCGGCCATGATCGGGAAGCTCACGCCCTGGGCGGCCGCCTGGTCGATGATCAGCGCCGCGTAGGTGGTGGAGCAGGGAGCGAACATGACGTCGCAGCCGGCGTTGGTGGCATTGTTGATGTAAGCGGTGAAATCGCTGCTGCCTTCCGGGAAGGTCGCCTGATCGGCCACTTCGCCGCCCAGGCCCTTGAAAGCTTCCACGAAGTAGTTGGCCAGGCCGCTGCCGTAGTCTTCACCCTGCATGTTCAGGACATAGGCTTTCCGGCAGCCCTTTTCCCAGGCGAAGTTCGCCATGACGGAGCCCTGGAAGGGATCCAGGAAGCAGATGCGCCAGTAGTAGTCGCACAGCGCGGTCACGTTGGGGTTGGTGCAGCTGACGCCGATCGCGGGGATCTCCGCCTCCGCGAAGGTGTCGCCGGCCGCCATGCAGACGCCGGAACCGTAGGAGCCGAGCACCACGGAAACGTTCTTGTTCACCAGGTTGGCCGCGGCGGTGACAGCCTTGTCGTTCACGGACTGGTTGTCCTCGATGGCCAGCTCGATCGTGTATTCCTCGCCGCCGATGGTAACGGTGGGCGCAAGGCTGTTGGCATACTGGATGCCCAGGATTTCCTGCTTGCCGCCGGCGCCGTTGTCACCGGTGGAGGGCTCAAACACGCCGATGCGGATGACATTGTCCGCCATCGCGAAAGCGGGAACCAGCATGATGGCTGCCAGAAGCAGTGCGATCAGTTTCTTCATATGAAATTTCCTCCTTGTGATTTGGTAAAGAACATTACCTTAAGTTCCATCAGTATACCTGTGAGGCCCCCAAAAAACAATCAAAGTGCAAAGGAAAGACAATCCGCATGCAAAAAAGCGGGATATGACCTCTGTCATATCCCGCCTTATACATTATTCCCAAAGGACTCATCCGCAACCTCAATGGTCGTAGCTCCACACTGTGGAGCTTACTCCCTTTCGGTTGACTTCGGAACCGATGAAATATCCCGCACCGCGGGTCATCGGTTCCTCACCCGTGCAGTCCCTGCTCCTGCCGCTCCATGTTCTCGACCACGATATCGTAGATCTCGCCGAGGGTCGAGCAGTATTCGAGCACCTTCCAGGGCTCGTTGGTATGGTAATGGATCTTGATCAGCTCGTCATCACCGACCGCCAGCAGGCAGTCGCCCTTGAAATTCTCCGTGATGTAATCGTTGATCGCGTCCTCGTCCAGGTCATGGCCTTCGATCAGCAGCTGCGTATCAAACTTGAACTCCAGCATTTCAGTCCGCTCCTTCCTTCTCTTTCAAAAACCGTGGACATTGTATCATCATCAACGCAAAAACACAATTACTTCGCTTCCGCCCAGTTCTTTCCCCGGTGGACCTCCGCCACCAGCGGCACCTTCAGCTGCGCCGCGTCCTCCATGGCCTCGCGCAGGATCTCCGCCGCCCGGTCCGCCTCCTCCGGCGGGCACTCCAGCAGCAGTTCGTCGTGCACCTGCAGGATCAGGCGGCTCTGCATCCCGGCCTCCCGCAGCGCTTTGTCCGTCCGCACCATCGCCAGCTTGATGATGTCCGCCGCCGTTCCCTGCACGGGGGTATTCATGGCGGCCCGTTTGCCGAACTCGCGGATCGGCGCTTTCGGGCTTTTCAGCTCCGGCAGGTACCGCCGCCGTCCCATCATCGTCTTCGCGTAGCCCAGGCGCGCGCCTTCCGACGCGCTCTCGTCCATGAAGCGCTTCACGCCCGGGTATTTCTCAAAGTACTTGGCGATGAACTCCCCGGCTTCCTTCCGGCTGACGCCGGTGTTCCGGCTCAGGCCGAATCCGCTGATGCCGTAGATCAGGCCGAAATTCACGGCCTTGGCCCGGCTGCGCAGCTCAGGCGTCACCCATTCCGGCGGCACGTCAAAGATCTCGCCCGCCGTCCGCGCGTGGATATCCTCACCCTTCCGGAAAGCGTCCACCATCGCGGGATCCCCGCTGAAGTGGGCCATCAGGCGCAGCTCGATCTGGCTGTAGTCCGCGTCCAGCAGGATCCAGCCCTCCTTCGGCAGGAACGCCTGGCGGATCTCCCTGCCTTCCTCCGTCCGCACCGGGATGTTCTGCAGGTTCGGCTCCGAGGAGGAGATCCGCCCCGTGGCCGTCGCCGTCTGGTCGAAGGTGGAATGCACCCGTCCCTGCTTGTCCACCAGGGGCAGCAGGCCCTCCACGTAGGTTCCGTTCAGCTTCGCCAGCTGCCGGTAGCGCAGCAGCGGTTCGATCACCTCGGGAGCCTCCCAGCGCAGGCCCTCCAGCACCTCGGCCGAGGTGGAATAGCCCTTGCTCGTCTTCTTCCCGTGGGGCAGGTTCATTTTCTCGAACAGCACCTCGCCCAGCTGCTGCGGGCTGTTCAGGTTGAAGGACGTCCCGCCGGACGCCTCGATGACCTCGCTCCGCCGCTGCTCGATCTCCGCGGCGTACTTGTCGCCCAGCTCCCGCAGGAAACCGGTGTCCACCGTGAACCCGGCCTGCTCCATCCGGAACAGCACGAAGCTCAGCGGCATCTCGACCTCCTGCATCAGGGTCATCATGCCGTCGGCCTCGACCTGCTTCCGCTGCCATGCCTGCAGGGAGCACAGCGTCCCCGCGTCCTCCGGCATTTCCGGGCACAGCGCGCCCAGCCGGTAGCTTTTCTCCTGCGGGTTCAGCAGGTACGCACCCAGCATCGTATCCCAGAGGAAGGTTTCCGGCAGTTCCGTTCCGGCGGCCTTCAGCCGCCGGAGCCAGGCCTTCCCGTCATGCACGGCAGCCTTTCCCTTCCGGATCTCCCCGCCCAGGATCTGAAGGACCTCCGCCGGATCCAGTCCCGGCGTCAGCAGGTCGCCGCCCAGGGCGACCACCGCCTGCTCGCCGGTCTTTTCCCCGGTCTGCACGGCCAGGCTCACCGCCGTTTCATCCGCCCACAGGCACAGCGGTTCGTTTCCCGCGTGCCCCGCGATCCAGTCCCGGATCTGCTCGGGCGTATCCAGCGGCTCCGCCGCTTTGTATTCGAATTTCACAAAAGGAACGGCGGTCTCGCCCTCCGGACGGTCCGTCTCCGCGGCGGCGTCCGCCTCCGCGCCGATCCGTTTGATCAGGCTGAACAGCTTCAGCTTCTGCAGTGCCGGGATCCCCTTCTTCAGGTCCGGCAGCGCGCACGCGCTCAGGGAGAATTCCACCGGCGCGTCCCGCCGGATCGTGGCCAGCTCCTTGCTGAAGCGCGCCTGCTCCGCGAAGGCTGCCAGCTTCTCGCCCAGCTTGCCCTTCACGTTCCCGGCGTTCGCCAGTACCTCCTCCAGCGTTCCGTATTCCTGCAGCAGCTTCACCGCCGTCTTGTCGCCGACGCCCGGCACGCCGGGGATATTGTCGCTGGAATCCCCGGCCAGGCCCTTCCAGTCCGTGACCTGCTGGGGCGTGAACCCGTATTCCTCATACACCTTCGACGCGTCGAAGCGGATCGTCTCGGAGATCCCCTTCCGGGTGAACATCAGCTCCGTCCCGTTTCCGACCAGCTGCAGCGCGTCCCGGTCCCCGGTCAGCAGCAGCGGCGTCACGCCCGCTTCCGCGCCGATCCGGCTCAGCGTGCCCAGCAGGTCGTCCGCTTCCCAGCCCTGCATGGAAAACCGCCTGATCCCCAGGTCGTCCAGCAGCGTCCGCACCGTGTCAAACTGCTGCCGCAGCTCCGGCGGCGTCGCGCTCCGGCCCGCCTTGTACTCCGCGTACACCGTATGCCGGAAGGTCGGCGCGTGCTCGTCAAAACACACCGCCAGGTACTGGACGTTCTCCTCCCGGATCACCTTCAGCAGCATGCTGAAGAACCCGTAGATCGCGTTGGTATACACCCCGTCCGCGTCCATCAGCGGCAGGGCATGGAACGCCCGGTGCATCAGGCTGTTGCCATCCACCAGCAGAAAGATCTCTTTCATACTTTTCCCTGATTCCTTCCCCAAAATATCTGAAATGTAACTTATATTATTATACACTATATGCCGGCTTCATTCCACAGATCATCTTCCGCTGTTCACCGGCAATTAAATATGTTATAATTCTTACCTGGTTATTATTCTTTTGCCGGAAAATCATCCGGAGGAAAGGGGGAGTATCGGTGGCATATTCCGTAGGCGTCGTTTCCCTCGGCTGCAACAAGAACCGGGTGGATACCGAGACCGCCCTCGGCCTGCTGCAGGACGACGGTTTCGTCTTCACTCCCCGGCCGGAGGATGCGGATGTCCTCATGGTCAATACCTGCGGGTTCATCGATTCCGCCAAGGAAGAATCCATCAACACGATCCTCGAAATGGCGCAGTTCAAGGAGACCGGAAAGTGCCGCCTGCTGGTGGTCACCGGCTGCCTGGTCCAGCGGTATGAAAAGGACCTCCTGAAGGAACTCCCGGAGATCGATATCCTCCTCGGTGTCAACCAGTACGGGCAGCTGCCCGCCATGATCCGCAAAGCGCTGGAAGGGAAGGCCGCCCCGGCCGTCAGCGCCTGCGCGGATGACTTCAGCTACTGCGAACACCGCCGCGTGCTCACCACGCCGGCGTATTCCGCCTATATCCGGATCGGCGAAGGCTGCTCCAACCGCTGCACCTTCTGCGCGATTCCCCTGATCCGCGGCCCCTACCGCAGCCGCGGGGAGGAACAGATCCTTGCGGAGATCCGGGACCTGGCGGCCCGGGGCGTCCGGGAGCATATCCTCGTCGCCCAGGATACCACCCGCTACGGCACCGAGACCCATGAACACACGACCCTGCCCGCCCTGATGAAAAAAGCGGCGGAAATCGACGGGGTCGACTGGCTCCGGGTGCTGTACTGCTACCCGGACGAAACGAACGACGAACTCCTGGACGTCCTCGCGGATCATCCGAAGGTCTGTCCGTACCTGGATATTCCCGTGCAGCATGTGAACGCGGAGCTCCTGCGCCGCATGCACCGCCGGGGCACCCGGGACGATATCCTTCGCTGCGTCCGCGGCGCGAGGGACCGGGGCCTGACATTGCGGACCAGCATCATCGTGGGCTTCCCCGGCGAGACCGAGGACCAGTTCCGGGAGCTGCTGGACTTCGTGGAGGAAACGGAGTTCGACCGCCTCGGCGCCTTCACTTATTCGCCGGAGGAGGGAACCCCCGCCGCGAAGATGCCGGACCAGGTACCGGACGAAGTGAAGCAGGAGAGGTTCGACCGCCTCATGACCCTGCAGCAGAAAATCTCCCGCCGCCGCAATGAAGCCCGGATCGGTTCCGTGGAACAGGTCCTGGTCACCGCCGCCGGGGACGGGGAGGTCTGCCTCGGCCGTTCCTCCCGCGAAGCGCCGGAAACCGACGGCGAGATCTACGTCCGCTGCGGCGGAAAGATTCCGGAATCCGGCCTGTTCATCCCGGTCCGGATCACCGAAGCCGGAGATTATGACCTGAAGGGAGAAATGCTGTGAACCTTCCGAATAAACTGAGCATTGCCCGGGCCCTGTGTATCCCTGTGATCACAGTGCTCCTGTATATGAACGATGACGGCTGCCGCATCGCCGCCGGGATTCTCTTCATCCTGGCTGCGCTGACCGACCTGCTGGACGGGAAGATCGCCCGGAAGTACAACCTGATCACCGACTTCGGCAAGTTTATCGATCCCGTGGCGGATAAGCTCCTCGTCCTGACGACGCTGGTGATGCTGGTCCGCGGCGGACTGATGGAAGCCTGGGTCGTCGTCATCATACTCTGCCGCGAGCTGGCTGTCGACGGACTCCGTATGGTGGCCGTGGGGCAGGGGAAAGTGATCGCCGCCGGTCCCCTCGGCAAGTGGAAGACCACCTTCCAGATGGTCACCATCGTCGTGATCCTGCTGTTCAACGTACCCTGCTTTGCCGCGTGGTACACAGCAGTTCTGACCGGCGTTTCCGTAGCCCTGACCCTGGTCTCCGCTGTGGATTATTTTGTCCGGAACAAGTCCGTTTTTGCCACGAAATAAACGGCTTCCAGGTTTTCCACAGACAGTTATCCACATGTGGATAAAGTCTCTGGATTTTGTGGATAACTCCCCCCGATTTTTCCGGAATCTTCCCTGGATCCGGTCCGCCGGAGCGAAAACAGCCTCCGGGACAGCCGCCGGAAAGAAGGAATTTTTCCGCCGGATATGGAATATCTACAGGAAGTAAGGGTTTGTTCCCGGATTATCCACATATTTTCCACCTGCAGAAACGCTTCCCGGCAAAGGGTTTACCTCCCTTTTCCACAGTTTTCACAGGCTCTACTACTGCTACGATATATATTATTATTCAAATATATATCTCTACTGCATCGAAACGAGGTTGAACTGAATGATTTTCACCATGAATTCCCAGGATCTTCTGGAAGGTCTGAACACGGTCACCCGGGCGCTCTCGCCCCGCTCTCCGAAACAGATTCTGGAAGGAATCCTGATCTCCGCGGAAGAAGGACGGGTCAAGATGACCTGTTCGGACGGATCCCTGGTGATCGAATACACCAACGCCGCTTCCATTCAGGAGGAAGGCGAAGTGGTCCTGCCCGGCAAGCTCTTTACCGAGCTCATCCGGAAGATGCCGGTGGGAGATGTGAACATCTCAGTGACGGACCGCAGGACGGCAGTAATCCGCTGCATGAAGAACCGCAGCAGCCTGGCGATCATGAACGCGGATGAATATCCGGAGATCCAGGAACTGCAGTCCGGTTCCGTGGTGAAGATCCCGCAGAACAAGCTGGCGGATATGATTTCCCGCGTGGTCTTCGCGATCGCGACGGACGAGAGCCGCCAGATCCTGACCGGCAGCCTCCTGGAGGTCAGCCGCAGCGAGGCGCGCCTGGTTGCGCTGGACGGTTTCCGCCTTGCCATGCAGAAGGTGTTCCAGCCCTTTGAGCTGCCGGAAGGTGTGAACGTGGTCAAGGCGATCATCCCCGGAAAGGTTCTGAACGAGCTGTCCAGGATCCTGCCGGATGACGATGCGTTCTGCAATATGCTCTTTGAGAGGAACCGCATGCAGTGCACCTTCGGCAATATCCGCCTGACCAGCGGCCTGCTGGCCGGCGAGTATATCGATTACCGCCGGATCCTGCCCGCGGACTTCAAAACGGAAGCCCGCGCCAACCGGGTCAGCGTCCAGGATGCCATCGACCGCGCGAGCCTGATGGCCCGTGAAGGCAAGAACAACCTTATCAAGATGAGCTTCCACGATGACGTACTGAAGATCACCTCCAACGCTGAACTGGGTGATGTGGAAGAGGAGATGGATGCGCAGCTGAACGGTGATCCCATCGATATCGCCTTCAATGCCCGCTACATCACCGACGTGATCCGCAATGTTTCCGATGAGAACCTCTGCATGAAGTTCAATTCCAACATCAGCCCCTGCGTTGTGGTTCCGGAAAGCGGCGACGACTTCATCTATCTGATCCTGCCTGTAAGAGTATTCCAATGATGAGGACGTGTCCAAATCTCTGATTTGGGTAACACGTCCCATGCTACAGCCGTCCGCGACTGACAAGCGCTTGCGCGTAGACAGAGCGGAAACGGCGATCGCAATGATTTGGTTTTTACTTGTTATCCTGAACGAAGTGAAGGATTTATGCCAGTAAATGATCATCGATAAACTCACGCTCCGTAATTTCAGAAATTACGAAGAAACTGTATTGACCCCTCATGAAGGGGTCAATCTGTTCTTCGGCGCGAACGGCTCCGGCAAAACCAACCTGCTGGAGGCCGTTCATTACTGTGCGCTCGGAAAAAGCCACCGGATCACCGGGGACCAGAGCGCGGTACGGATCGGGGAGTCTTTTGCGGTCTGCGGCGTATCCGTAATCACGGGCGGCGTCCGCCGTGAAATTACAGTTCGTTTGGTACCTAACGAATTAAACAAAAAAGTGATCCTGATCGATCAGAAACCGATCCGGCGCTTTTCCGATATGATGGGTTCCCTGCAGTGCGTCATTTTTTCCCCCGAGGACCTGGGACTTATCCGGGAAGGTCCCTCCATGCGGAGGCGCTACCTGGATATGATGATCAGCCAGGTCAACCGGGGTTATTTCATCGCCCTGCAGCAGTACCGCTCCGGCCTCGAGCAGCGCAACGCCCTGCTGAAAAACATGCGGGCCACCGGACAGAACAACACCGGCATGCTGGATGTTTTCGAGCAGGCCATGGCTGCCCCCGCCGCGGTGATCGTCGCCGCCCGGAAGAAAGTCATTGCCATGCTGGCTGAACTGGCTGCGGATACCTACCGCGGGATCTCCGGCAAGGACGGGGAGGAATTCCAGGCTGCCTATCATTCCGCTTTCCGGGATTCTGAAAACGTGGAAGAGGATTTCATGCGCGTCCTGAAGGAAAACCGGGAGGAGGACCTCCGGCTCGGGATCACCTCTGACGGCCCCCACCGGGACGACCTGAACCTCTCCCTGAACAAAAAGAACATGAAAATCTATGCCAGCCAGGGACAGATTCGGACTGCGGCGCTTTCCCTGAAGCTGGCTCAGATGAAAGCCCTGCGTGCAATGAGCGGAGAAGCTCCCGTCCTCCTCCTGGACGATGTCATGAGCGAGCTCGACAAGGAACGCCGTATGCGCCTCGTGAAGGAGATCAACGACTACCAGACTTTCATCACCTGCACCGACGAGAGCGACCTGGAACTGGAGGGTGACCGCCGCGTCTACCATGTTTCCAACCCGGCCGGTATCGCCATCCTGGAGGAAACGAACAAGGGAACCATCCGGGAAGCCCTACCCCTTTCCGAACCGGACTTCACGTAAATTGTTTCACGTGAAACAATTATTGTGTACACGCAGCCCTGCTTTGTGTTTTGGCATCCCTGTAGCGGGTATTCCGATCCTCAGCACGGCTCGCGCCTGCCTTCCCGACGCAGCGGTACTAAGCTCTGTCTTCGCCTGCGGCTCGCCAGTCGCTAAGTGCCGGCGTCGACCCAGAGCACTTCGGATCGCAAAACCCGCACGGGCTGCCTTCCCAACAAGCGGAAACTGTTCCGAGGAAGATCCTTCGCTCCGCTCAGGATGATACCGGAAAACAAACAGGTTTCACCTGTCTGGCAGGCGGGCCGTGCAGGTGTTTCGGTGAGGGAATATATGCGAACGCCAGCACTAAGCGATTGGCAAGCCGTAGGCGCAGACAGAGCTTAGTACTGCTGCGTGAGCATCTGAAGCGGGAGCGTGTCCCGAGCGAAACACCTGTGATAGGCCTGCCGATTCCACCTGTATAACAGCTATACTATGGAGTCCGTAGTGCAGTTCAGATATCATTATGTATGGAGCAGCCCTGCCACAGATATTCCGTCGAAGGAATATATGCGAACGCCAGCACTTAGCGATTGACGAGCTGAAAGCGAAGTCAGAGCTTAGTACTGTTGCGTGAGCATCTGAAGCGGGAGCGTGTCCTGAGCGGAATAACTGTGACAGGGCTGCACGTGCACAACAATTGTTTCACGTGAAACATTTTCAGGAACAAAGAAGAAAGGAGATGACAGCATGACGAACTGGACGGACCAGCAGCTTGCTGTCATCCATTCTCCTTCCAATAAAATCATTTGCAGTGCGGCCGCCGGCAGCGGCAAGACCGCCGTGATGATCGAACGGATTGTCAGGATGCTTCAGGAAGGGCTCGATCCCGAGACCTTCCTGGTCGTGACCTTCACCAACGCAGCGGCCGCGGAGATGAAACAGAAGATCCGGGAGCGTCTTCGGAAGCAGCGTGAGGACCGGTACCTCCGGCGTGCGCTGGATAAGCTCGATCTCATGGAGATCTGTACGATCCATTCCTTCTGCCAGCACCTGATCCGTCAGGAGTTCCAGGCGGCGGATGTGGACCCGTTCTTTGCGGTGTGCGAGCAGGCCCGGGCGGCGAAGATCTTCAGCGACGCGTTCAGGTCAGCCTGTACTACACTGCAGAAGGAACAGGACCCGGATTATACCTACTGGAAGAAATGCTTCAGCCGGAATGAGTCCGAAGAAATCGTGAAGAAGGTTCACAGCTTCATGATGTCCCTTCCGGATCCGATGGAGTGGCTGGAGCGTTCCTGTGAGGATGTTCCGGTGACGATTGACAGGGACCATCCGTGGTTCGTCACCGCCGCGAAGATCGCGGAAGAGAAGATCCATACGGCGCAGATGATCCTGCGCCGCCAGTATATGATGTTCGCTGAGCCGGAACACGGGGAGATGTACCGCGAGGTCTGGAAGGCGGACAGCAAATTGTTTCACGTGAAACAATTGTGGGCGGAAGGACAGGAAGTTCAGGAAGAGGATCTTTTTGCCGTCTTCGGGCGTCTGCCCACCTGGTCGAAGGTGAACAGCCTGGAGGAGGACTGGAAGGAAAGGTATAAAAAGTACCGGGAAGAACTGAAGAATATCAACGGGGAACTCGAGGCGATGATCCGCCGTACGCCGGAGTCTGTGGAACGGGACTTCGGGAATATGCGGAAATCGCTCCAGGGACTGAGGAAGATCACAGCGCTGACAGCGGAGGAATTCGCGAAGCGGAAGGCAAAGCTGCGGGTGCTGGACTTCAATGACCTGGAGCACTATGCGCTGAAGATCCTCCGGACGGAGCCGGTGGGCTCCGCGGTCAGGAAGCGCTGGTGCGAGGTCTTCGTGGATGAGTGCCAGGATGTGTCCCGCGTTCAGGATGAGATCATCCAGCGCCTGTCGTCGGGCGCGGACGGAGCGGCGGAAGGCCATCTGTTCATGGTCGGCGATGTGAAACAGAGCATCTACCGGTTCCGCCTGGCGGATCCGGGACTGTTCCTCCACAGGCAGGAAGAGTATGCACGGGAGGATTCGGAAGGGGAACACCTGCCCCTGCAGACAAACTTCCGCTCCCGGCCGGAAATCCTGGAAACGGCCAACGCGGTTTTCCGGGATATCATGACGAAGGAAACGGCGGAGCTGGATTATACGGACGATGTGCGCCTGATCCCCGGGAGGACGTTTGAAGATTTCCACCCGGTGGTTGTGGATGTGCTGGAATCGGATCAGGATAAAGCCCGGAATCGCCTGGAGATCGCCGCGGACGATGTGACCGTCCGGATCCGGGAACTGCTGGAGGAAGGCTATCACCTGAAGGATATCGTTATCCTCATGCCCCGCGTCAGCGGCGACGGGAAGAAGATGGCGGACCTGCTGGAAAAGCGGGGAATCAGGGTCTTCTTTGACGGCGGCGTGGATTTCTATGAGCGGCTGGAGGTGGCGAGCTTCCTGCAGCTGCTGCGGCTGATCGACATCCCGACCCTGGACGGGCCGCTGCTCACGACGCTGAAGTACGCGCCCTTCTTCTTTACGGATGAGGAGCTGGCAAAGATCCGCCTGAAGAATCCGGAAAAGAACGTTTCCTTCTATAATGCTTTCCGGACCTGCCTTCAGGATGAGGGCGAACTTGGGGACCGCTGCCGCGAGGCAGACGAGCGGATCAGGAAGTGGCGGAAGCTGGCGTCCGTGACCCCGATGAGCACCTTCGTCCGGTTCCTCTGCAGCGATTCGCTGCACCTGGCCATGGCCGGCATCCGGTCTGCCGGGAACACGGCGAAGCAGAACCTGCAGATGCTCTGCGCCCAGGCGGAAGAAGCGGAGCGCGGCGGAGTCTATACACTGCATAAATTTCTGGCCTTTGTTCAGGAGCAGGCCGGCGGCGGGGACCAGCGGGCTGCCACCGCCCTTGCGGAAGGCGACGACGTGGTCCGCATCATGACCATGCATAAGTCCAAGGGACTGCAGTTCCCCGTGGTCTTCTGCCTCGGGCTGGACGGAAGCCTGTCCGGCCGCGGGGAGGGAAGCGTCCTGGCGGACGCGGAGCTGGGAATCTGCCTGAAATACAAAAAACCGGAATACAGGATCAGCCGGGATACGGCGGCGACAGAGATCTTCACCTGGAAGAAGGGAAGGGAGCAGCTGGCGGAGAGGATCCGTCTGCTGTACGTCGCGATGACCCGCGCGCAGGAGCGGATGTTCCTCGTGGGTGTGGCGGACGACAGTGCCCTGTGGACGGCGCCGGCCGGGGAATACCGGGTGCTTTCCGCGAAGAATTATATGGACTGGGTTGTGCCTGCCCTGCAGGATGCGGCAAAGTTGTACACAGGTTTTCCACAGGCCGAAACCCCTTGGAAAATAAGCTTTTTTGCCGTTAACCCCCAGGACGTTGTGGAATCTCAAAAAAGTTATCCACAATTTGATGAATGGCTTGATTCCTTGCTTTCCGCGCCGCCTGTGGAAGGAATGTGGAAAGGTTTGCAGACCGGTCCCGTACTTTCGAAAATGCAGAAACGGTCCGTCACCTCCCTCATCCGCCAGGCGGAGCAGGAACTGTACGGGGACGAAGAGGACGAGGAGACCCCGGAAGGCAAAAGAATCCCCGAGCGGTTCTCCTCTGCGCTCCGCCGCAGCGAGACCGGGCCGTACCCGGCCTTCATGAAACCGACGGAGGAAAAGCGCGGTGCCTGGCGCGGGACCCTGATGCACCGCTTCCTGTCCCTGGCCGATCTGGATCGGGTCCGGAAGGCCGGAGAGGATCCGGAAGGGGAACTCGCGAAAATCCTGGAGGAGATGGTTGCCTCCTCCGTGTTCACAGGGGAAGAAGGCGCGGCCATCAGCACAGGGGAGGCCGCGGCGTATTTCCGTTCGCCGCTGGGCGTCCGGATGCTGGCGTCCCCCGGGGTGCGCCGGGAATGGGGCTTCAATCTGTACAGGGAGGAGCGGAACCTGCTGGTGCAGGGCGTCATTGACTGCGCCTTCCTGGAAGGGGACGAATGGGTCCTCGTGGATTACAAAACGGACCGGGTGGAGGATACCAAAGCCTTTACGGATGAGTACAGGCCCCAGCTGAAGTGGTATGCCGAGGCCATCCGGGACCTGACCGGGAAGCCGGTGAAGGAAACCTGGCTGTATTCGCTGTCCCGCGGCGAAGCGTATCCGGTCTGAGTGGCGGAAAAGACCAAATAAAAAGGCTCAAACTGCGTACCGGTGGGAATGAACAACCGATACGCGGTGTTTTTTTGCCCGAAAATGGGATTGGAGTGAGGTTTAAGGAGTGAAAATTTGACAAAAGTAGCGGAAATATGGTAGATTCAGTGCAAACGTTACAATACGATGACCGGGGAAAGGACGGAGTTGTCTTGCTGAGTTATCTCGTTACGCACTACTACCACAGCGGTTTTTCCGTTGCGTGCGAGGATACCATGCTGATCTTCGATTACTGGCTGGGCGAGGGGGAAGAGCTCGCGGAGCAGTACCGCGTCACGCCGGAGACCCTCAGGTCGTATAAACAGATCTACGTATTTATCAGCCATGACCATCCGGACCATATGGATCCCGTTGTCTTCACCTGGAAGGACGTGCCCGGGATCCAGTATATCGTTTCCTCGGATATGCCTGTCGGTACCCGCGGCCGCCGTATGGCTCCGGGGGATGTCATCCGCTTCAGCGACGATGTGGAGGTCTCCGCCTTCGATTCCACGGACCTGGGCGTCAGCTTCCTGGTGGATTTCAAAGGCCTGCAGGTCTTCCACGCCGGAGACCTGAACTTCTGGCACTGGCGGGATGAATCCACCATGAAGGAGATCGAGGAAGCCGACGCGGAATTCCGCAAGGCCATCGCCCCGATCTGCGGCCGTCCGGTGGACCTGGCCTTCTTCCCCCTGGATCCCCGGCAGGGGTCGATGTTCGAGGCGGGGGCCAACTTCTTTATCCTCAGCGTCAAACCCCGGATCCTGATCCCCATGCATTATTTCCACCGGGCGGAAGTCGCCATGGAATATGCCCGTACGGCCTCCTGCCGCAGCACCGAGGTCATCGCCCTCCCCGGGTACGGTGACCTGCTGGCGGTGGAACTGGATGACGAAGGTTACCTTAACCTCTCCTTCCCGGACCGGGACGGATCGCCGGTGGAAGAGGAGGAAGAGGAACCCAGGGACCTGGAAACCATCCTGACCGGGAACGATCCTTTCAACGAATCCGACCTTCCGCTGCTGCAGCTGGCGGAAGAAAAACCCGGTGAGGAGGCCCCTCCGGAGGCTGCCGGGGAACCCGAGGGCGATAATCCCCCGGAGGCTTGATCTGAAAAGGTTATCCCCATTTTTCCACAAGTTTTCCACATCTTTGGAAAACTTTTCACAAGGGACTGTGAATTTCCGGAACCGTTGAAAATACTCGCTTCTGAGGGGCGGGCGAAATTCGTCCCTTAGAAATCAAGGCTTTTTGCCTGTGGAAAACTTCCCTTTTCGGGGACCTTCCAGTATATGCCAAAGATGTCTGCTATTTCCGGCGTAACTTATACGGAAAAAGTGCCTTTGAAACCGGCGCGGCCAGAACGGACGCACCGGTTTTGACTGCCCGTTTCTGCATTTCACCTGCAGTTTTCGGCCTCTTAGCGCAAAACAGGGGACAAACAGGGGGAAACCGGTTATACTGTTCCCGAAAGTTGAAGTGCACTCAACGGAAAAGGAGATTACTTATGAAGGTCAAGATTGAAGTCTCGCCGGAGCATACACCGCCGAGGGCGGTCATTTACACGGACCAGATCTCGCCGGAAATCCAGCGGGCCCTGGACATCCTGCAGGCGAAGGACGCTCCGGTACTGGCGGAGCGGAACGGACGTACGTTCCTGCTGGCCGGGGATGAAATCTGCATGGTCCGGGTGGAAAGCGGAGAAACCAGGATTTATACGGAAAAGGAAGAGTACAGTACCCGGAAACGCCTGTATGAAGTGCTGGACCAGCTGGGTGGCGGCTTCATGCAGATCTCCAAAGCCTGCGTCGTCAACCTTTCCTTCGCGGAGAGCGTGGAGGCCGGTTTCGGGGGAAGCCTGCTCCTGAAAATGAAAAACGGGTTGTCGGAGTACGTTTCCCGCACATACCTGCCCGGCCTCAAAAACTACCTGGGAATATAAGGAGGGAAAAACAATGAAGAAAGAAGAACGTATCGCATTTATGATCGACCGCACCAAGGTGACGGTGGCAATCTCCTCGTTCCTGTTTTTGCTCGGTTCCCTGATCACCGATCTGAACAAGGATGGCGCCTGGTCCACAACCGGGTATTCGGTCACAAAAATGGCGCTCGGCAGCCTGGGAGTCGGGCTCGGTTTCGGCCTTCCCTGTATCCTCTACACCAACGAAAAGCTGAGCCGTCCGGTACAGATTGCAATTCATATGGCCATCGGCTGCGCTGTCATGCTGGTGATCGGGGTTCTCGTCGGCTGGATCCCGACCGGGAAAGGCCTGCTGCCTTCCCTGCTGGCGATCCTCACCATGGTTCTGACTGCCCTGGTCATTGCGGTGTTCACGTACCGCCGGCAGAAGAAGCTGGCGGAGAGGATCAACCGGGAGCTGGAGCAGAGGAGTTGCTGAGGCTCACGGGTTTAATGACTGCACAACAAAACCGGAAGGGGTACTTCCCTGCGAAGTACCCCTTCCGGTATTTTTGGTTATTCTTCGTCGCGAATCGCGTCAAGCGCGCGGTTGATCTTTTTCTCGTCCTGCTTGTCCAGCCAGAGGCTGGAGACCCATACGAAGGCGTACACCAGGAAGAAGATGACGCTGACGCTGAGGAAGCTCTCCGCGTCGATGTACCATCCGAAGAGGTATCCTGCCCCGGCGATGACCGCGTACAGCGCCAGGCAGTGCAGGGATACCCGGAGCAGGAAGGTTTTCCGGTCCCACGTATCGCTGTCCCGGAGCAGGATCGTCGGTACGGCGCAGAGGATCCCGACAAGCACGATGGTGAGCGGATGGTACCACTGCAGGACGAGGTCCGTCCCCCGGAGATGCTGGATCACGGCGCTGATCCCGTTCAGGAAGAGAATGGACGTCGAGATGGCCATGCTTTGTACAAACAGCTTTTTCAGGATGTTCACTGGATCCCGAGCCTCCTTTTGATCTCCTTCACATAGCTTCGGGAGATGATCACGCGCTCCCCGTTCAGGAGGACGGCCACCATCCGTCCGCCCGGCTCCGCGCTGACGTTCCGGATCTTCCGGAGATTGATGATCATGGCTTTGGAGATCCGGACAATCCAGGGACCCAGCTTCTCCTCCAGCTCATAAAGGCGGTCCCGGCTTTCATAGCAGCCGTCCCTGGTATACACATATGTGCGCTTGTCCACAGATTCGATGTAGTAAATCTGCGTCAGCCTGCAGAAGAAGGTATTCCGGTCCTTTGTGACCGCGACGCCGCCGGACCCGTTTTCCAGCAGGTCCATGGCGCTGAGGATATCTGCCGTCTTTTCCACAGCGCGGATCAGCGCCTGTTCCTTCTCCCGGGAATCCACTTGTTCAAACCGCACCCGCATGATGCCTTTCCCCTTCTGACGCGGCTCAATCGCCTTTTTCTGTGATTATACTACAGCCGGCGTCGGGTTTGAACCGGGAAAACCATCCGCGGAAGATCCCGCCCTGGAAGACGGAAAGAATGATGAAGAAGAGATCCGCGAACAGGATGAACACGAAGGACGGGAGCATGATGCGCGTATATCGCTTTCCCGCGTCCGTACCCCGGTTGATATGCAGCGCAAGGCGGACCGTGTACGTGAGGATCCCGCAGCACAGGACCAGCAGCTGCAGCAGGCTGGTTCCGAAGGAACGGACCGGCTCCAGGAGGTTCCCGCCGCGGACGGCCTGCAGTACGATGTTCAGCAGCATGATGAAGAACATCACTGTCATCACGAGCCGTTCCGCGTTCAGCATGACGCCGCCGCCGATCCCGATCCCGCCGCGCCACTCCAGGCCGGCGCGGGTGCAGAAGTTTTCCAGCACCCGCATCAGGGGTTCGTTCTGCCGGCCTTCGATGAAGCCGTTGTTGGCGATGGCGTATACCTTCGGGTGCAGCCTGTTCTCCCGGCAGGATGCTTCCATCTCCTTCAGCAGGGGCAGGATGTGGGACGGAAGGCCGTCCACATACAGGGGTGTGACGAAGACCACGGTATCGGCGTCCTTCAGTGCCTCCAGGACGGCCGCCCGGTCTGCCGGCGTCCGCGGCTGCAGATATTCCTTTTTTCCCCGGACCGGGAATCCGGCGCACTTCCCGATGAATCCCGAGACGCTCAGTTTCTTTTTTGGGCTGCAGTTGATGAATACAGTATTCATAATACGGCTTCCTCCGCTTCTTTCGCGTCCGCGCAGAAGGTGACGCTGTGTTCCCGGAATCCCATGTTGACCGCGTTGCGCTCTGTCATCAGCTCCAGGGTTTCCCGCTCCGCTTCGCTGATTTCCCCGTAGGCGATCACCCGCAGGGAGTTCCGCTTTCCGTAGCGCAGGGTGTGGTGCATCTGCCCGCCCCGGTACGTACTGAACGGTGTGGAGCTTCCGATGCTCCGGTCCAGCAGGTTTTTCACCGCCGCGCTGAACCCGCCGTAGCAGTTTTCCGTGAGGATGACCAGGTCATCGCTGGTTCCGAGCACGCGGCAGGCCTGGTGCAGGGCGTCCTTCATCTCACAGGCCGCCGGATGCTTCGTCCAGCATTTGAAGCACCCCTGGCAGGGTGCGTACCGTCCGTCCGCGCAGACCACCCGGTCCGCGGAAGCGGACAGCCGTCTGTTCAGTTCTTTCCCGAGATCGTGGATGATGGTTTTCATACGGTCTTTCCTTTCGCGTTCATGGCCGGCCGGATGCCGGCCGCAGGACCCATGATACCGGTTTCCGCCGGAAACACAATCCTTCCGCGACTGAGATGCACAAAGGGATGACTGAAATGCATCCGGATATGAAAAAAGCCGCCCGAAGGCGGCTTTTTCTGTTTATTCTAGGAACTCGCTGGACCGGTCGATGCCGTCTGCCTGCGGCAGCTCCAGCCCCATCAGCCCGGCGATGGTCGGCCCTGCGTCCCGCATCTTCATTTCCGGGATCACGGCGCCCGGTTTGACGCCCTTCCCGTATACGGCGAACAGGCACAGGTCCGCTTCCCGCCCGGGACCGAAACCGTGGGTGGCGGCTTCCCGCTTCTCCTCGTCCAGCGCGTCGGAGAACACAACGCCTTCCGCCGCTTCCGCGGCGAATACCGGGCCGGCAACGGCGTGCATTTCATCCATTTCTTTCCGGGTGTACAGCCGGGAGATGCCCAGTCCGGGCCATTTTTCCGGCGGCAGCAGCTCCGCCGGGTCCTCTTCGCCGGTCCATTCCTCCCCGGGGAAGAAGCAGGCGCTCATGCCGTTGCTCTGCACGAAGACCTTCTTGTCCAGGCCGGTTTCAGCCAGCTTCTTCGTCAGGTTCACGGTCTTCCGGATATCCTCCTGCCCGTGGTCGCTGACGGCGATCAGCAGGGCGTCCTCCATGCCGGGCGTTTCCTGCAGGGCTTTCCACAGCTGCTCCAGGCGCCGGTCGTTCCGGTCCAGGGCGGCCAGTGCGTCCGCGCTCGTCACCCCGTGGTGGTGCCGCGCCTCGTCCAGGTCGATCAGGTGGATGGCGGAGAAGTCCGGTTTGTGCCGCCGGATCGTGTCCGCCCCCAGGGCGGCGGCGTAATCGCTCAGGTACGGTTCGGCGATGCCCTTCCGGATGTGCCCGTACCGTTTTTCCCCGGCCAGCAGGTACAGCGGACTCCCGTAGCGCAGCGCCTTGAGCACCGCGTTCTCCCCCTTCAGGGGATGAACCTCCGGGAAGAGCCAGCGTACGGCTTTGTTTTTGCAGTTCACGGGCCAGAGGATCGAGCAGTTCTTCCCGCCCGCCTCCTTCACCGCGTCAAACAGCGTGGAGACCCGGATATGCTTCCGCTCCCAGTACCAGACCCGCTCCGCCTTGGGCACGCCGGGCTGCGGCGGCTGGTTCTGGCCCACGCCGGTTTTGTCCGGCTCGCAGCCGGTGACCATGGTCACATGGATCGGGTAGGTCAGCGCGGGAAAGATCGTTTCCACCCGGGTGCAGGCGGCTCCTTCCCGCAGCATTTTTGCCAGGAATCCCTCCGGGCTGATCCGTCCCGTATCGGAAGTGAAGAAAGCGTCCAGCGAAACCAGTACGACTTTGCGCATATAAAACCTCTCATGGAGTATATTTCTGCTTCTCAGGGATATCATACCACAAATGCGCGCAAAAGGGGGACAGTTCCGCGTTTTCAGCGGATTGAATGCTGGTACTGCTGCGGGGTGACCCCTTCGATCTGGTGGAATACTTTGGAGAAACGGCTGGAGGAATCAAAGCCTGTTTTCTGCGCAATCTCTGTCATGCTGAACCCGCCCTTGCGGATCAGCTCCTTGGCGTGCCGGATCCTGACGGTGTTCTTGTACTGGGTAAATGTCATTCCCAGGGCTTTGGAGAAAACATCGGAAAGGTAATTCTTGTTCACATACAGCGCGCCGGCGACGGTTTCAAGCGGCAGGGAGACATTGTAATGCGCTTCGATATAGCTCACCGCCCGTCCCGCGAGGCTGTCCGGTGCTGGAACGCCGGGTGTTTCCTTCTCCGGTTCCGTTCCGCCGGCAGGCAGCTGCCGGAGCAGGCGTTCCATCGTCGCGGCCACTTCGCTGTCCAGCAGGGGCTTGAGCAGGTAGGCAAAAACGCCCTGTCGGATCGCCTCCCGCGCGAAATCAAACCGTTCATGGCCGCTCACGAGGATGATCACGGTATCGGGGTATTTTTCCGCGCACAGCGCCGCCAGGTCCAGCCCGGATCCGGCGGACATGCAGATATCAGAGACGATCAGGTCCGGCGTACGGGTCTCCAGCGCGCGGACCGCGTCCTCCGCGCTGCGGTATTCCCCGGCGATCTCAAAGCCGTACCGGTCAAAATGAAAAGTCTCCCGCATATCCGCGAGGGCCCAGATATCATCGTCGATCAGCATTACCGTACGCATAGGTTCCCTCCCGAGAGAAAAGAAAGACTCCGGTGATTTATTCATCACCGGAGTCCGGATTTCCTTTTACGGTCCGTCCTCCGGACAGATCCGTCCGTTATTCCGCGAACGCGGCGTTCAGGTCATCCACAACGGGCTGCCAGATGCCGGCGTTGTCATCCACGTACTTCTGCCATTCGGCGTCCACGTCGATGTCCTTGGTCACGATCAGCCGGGCCACTTCCTCGGACAGCTTCAGGGAATACGCGGCCTTGTTGTCGCTGGAGAAGAATTCATAGTCCATATCCATCGGGATGATCTTCCCCTGCTTCCGGGTGGCGTACATCTGCTTGACTGCCGCGACGACGGCCTGGTCGTTGGAGGGATTGATGAAGGAATAGTCGTCCGCCAGGATGCCCTGGGTGCGGAAGACGTTGTAGCTGTTGTACTTGTCAACCGTCGCCTTGTAGGAGCCGTCCGCTTCGGGCAGGACCGTGACCTGGCCGTCGGCCATTTCCCAGTCCTTGCCTTCGATGCCGACCAGCACGTTCAGCTGGCCCTGCTCGGAGCAGATCCAGTCCATCATGGCCAGCAGGCGGTCCAGAGTTTCGGGGGCGATATCCGGATTGAACATGGTCACGGCCCACCAGTTGTTTGTCTGGATTCCCAGGGGGGTGCCGTCTTCATCCGCGATTGTGGTGATCGCGATGCAGTCATTGCCGTTCAGCCCGGTGGACTCTTCAAAGGTGCTCTTGTAGCCCATGTAGCTGGAGATGGCGCAGTTGATGAACATGGAGGCGGCCACGCCGGAGGTAAACTTGTTGGTGGCGTCGGCGGATTCGTTCAGGTAGAAGTCCGGATCGATCACGCCCATTTCATAGGCTTCGCGGGCCAGCTTGATGGCTTTCAGCACGCCGGGGTCCGCGAAGTTCCAGACGTATTTGCCGTCAACCTTCCGGAATCCGTCGTGATCCACGCCTGAGAACAGCATGAACAGGTTGCACAGGTTGTCGGGGTCATCCGTAAAGCCGAGGGTGTTGCCGTTGCCGGCCATGTCGTTGTCGATACAGGCCTTCAGGTAGGCTTCGTAATCCTTCAGCGTGAGGGTATCGCCGATGGTGATACCGAGCTTCTCCGCCCAGTCCTTGCGGTAGTATACGGACAGGTGGGAAACCACGGTGCCCTGCATGCCGCTGAAGCGGGCGAATGTCGCGTGCGGGATTCCGTAGGTCACGCCGTCGATCTTCATCTGGTCATAGATGCCGCTGGTCTGGACCATGGTGTACAGGTCCGGGTATTTCTCCTCCCAGCCGTCCGGCAGGGGCGCCAGCAGGCCCTGGTCGCACCAGGTGACGTACATCTGGTAGTCGAAGTCGCGCATGGTCACGGAATCCGGCATGGTTCCGCCGTTCACCCAGGTGATGATCTTTTCCTTCTGGGCGTCCTTGGAAACCGGATACACCTCAAAGTCGAAATTGAACTTTTCGGAGATCTGCTTGTACAGGTCGTCGCTGGTGTAGTCCATTTCCGAGTTGGTGTGGCCCGCGTTGATGGTGAAGCTGACGTGGGTGTCATACTCCGCTGAAGCGGGCAGGATGCTGAGCATCAGCAGCAGGCAGAGTGTAAGGGACAGGACGCGTTTCATTTTCGGTATCCTCCTTTTTTATTTTGCGCGGCGCCCGGCCGCGGAATTACATCTTGACGGAGCCCACCAGGACTCCCTTGACAAAGTATTTCTGGAGGAAAGGATAAAGGCACATGATCGGCACCATGGTCATCATGACCGCCGCCATCTTGATTCCCTGGGCGAAGGCGTCCAGCCCGGCCTCGCCGGTGGAGACGTCCTCCAGGGCGGCGGATTCCGCGACAATGGCCTTCAGTACCACCTGGAGGGTCATCTTGCTGCCGCTGTTGATCAGCAGGTTGGACCAGAACCACTCGTTCCAGTACCCGACCGCCGTGAACAGCGTGAAGGTGGCAAGCAGGGCCCCCTGCAGGGGAAGCTCCACCCGCAGGAAGATTACCAGGTCGTTGGCGCCGTCGATTTTGGCGGCCTCCTCCAGCTCGGGCGGCGTCTGTTCAAAGCCGTTCTTCAGGATGATGATATGGTAAGCGCTGACGCCCGCGTACAGGATGATGGCCCACAGGGAGTTGATCAGCCCGAGGCTTTTGAACTGCAGGTAGGTCGGGATCATTCCGCCCGAGAAGAACATCGTGAACATCATCAGCAGGAAAAAGAATTTTTTTCCCGGGTACTGTTTCCGGCTGAAGGAATAGGCCATGGCCACCATGGCAGCCATGCTCAGCGCCGTTCCGGCGAAGGTGATGAACAGCGTATTCCGGTAACCCACGCTGATCTGGCCTTTCTGGAGCAGGTGGTCATAGTTCCGCAGGGTGAACTCGACCGGATACATGGACACCGGATTCAGCGCGTACGCCCGGTTTGTTTCCAGGGAAATGACCACGGCATTGTAGAAGGGAAGGAAAATCATGATCGCGATCAGCGTCAGCGCGATGAAGATTACAACATCCCAGCCCTTTGCCCGGTGGAGGCGGCTCTTTTTCTTTTTTCCTGCTGTCATGTTCCGCCCCCCTTTCAGGCAAACAGCCCGCTGCCGCTGATTTTTTTCACGGTGAAATTCGCCACCAGGAGCATCACCAGGTTGATCACGGACTTGAACAGGCCCACCGCGGCCGAGAATCCGTAATTCGGCGTCGCCTTGAACGTGATGGAATAGATATAGGTATCCAGCACGTCGGACACCTTCATGACCGCCGCGTTCTGCATATAGAAGATCTGTTCAAAGCCGGCGTTCATGATGCGGCCAACCTGCAGGATGAACAGGATGACGATAGTGCTCATGATGCTGGGCAGCGTCACGCTGAACACCTGCTGCATCCGGCCCGCGCCGTCCACCGTGGCCGCTTCATAGAGCGTCGGGTCAATGGCTGCGATCGCCGCCATGTAGATAATGGAATCCCAGCCCATTTCCTTCCAGTTGTGGGTCAGGTACAGCAGGGGACGGAACAGCGCCGTATCCGCCAGGAAATTGACCCGGCTGCCGCCCATACCGGCAATGACGGAGTTCACCAGGCCGCCGCTGGCGAGGAAATTGGAGAGGATGGAAGAAACGACCACCCAGCTCAGGAAATGGGGGAAGGTGTATACGGTCTGGTAGATCCGCTTGACCCGGGTCCCGCGCATTTCGTTCAGCAGGAGCGCCAGGATAATGGCGGCCGGAAACTGGAACACCAGCCGGGACAGGTTGATCTCAAACGTGTTCCGGATCGCGGTCAGGGCGTCCGGCGTCCGGAAAATGCGCTCGAAGTTGCTCCAGCCGACGGAGAGGCTTCCCCAGATCCCGAGCCGCGCGTTGAACTTTTTGAACGCCAGCACGACGCCGTTCATGGGGACATAGTGGAAAATGACAAAGAAAAGCAGGCCCGGTATCATCAGCATATAAATATACCGTGCCTGCCAGATCTCCCTGCCCAGCCGGTTCAGCCGCTTCTTCACGATCCGCCCGCCCTTCCGGAAACGATAATAGAACGTTCTTTTTTTCTAATCGTACCGGACGGGAAGGAATTTCGCTTTCATTTCCTTCAGCTTTTTTTGTCGTTTTTTCAGATTTGACCGGATTCCTGCCGGCCGGAAAGGGTCAGCGGGATATCAATCGTGATCTTCAGGCCGCCTTCGGGGCGGTTCTCAAAACGCGCGGCGACGCCGGCGCCTTCGCCGTCCTCCCGGTGATAGATCATGTTCAGCCGGCGCAGGACATTGGTAATGCCGATATGGTTATGCGTTCCGTCGTCATGGAGGGCGACGCTGCTGTTATACCGGGCAAGGGTTTCCCCGTCCATCCCGGCGCCGTCATCCATGACGGTCAGGACCAGCCTGCCGTCCGCGGCGGCGGAGGATACGGTCACGGTTCCCTGTGCCTTCCCCGGGGCAATCATGCCGTGCTGCACGGCGTTCTCCGCCAGGGGCTGGAGGATCATGCGCGGCACCAGGGCGTCGCGGGTCCCCTCCCCGATGTCCGTCGTGATCCGGTATACGCCGCCGTACCGCAGCTCCAGCACACGGGCGTAATACATGAGACAGCCCGCTTCCTCCTCCAGCCGGACCAGCGTCTCCCCCTTGCAGCAGTACCGGTATACCCGGGCGAGGCAGGTGGTCATCTCCCGGATTTCCTCTGTGGCGCCCTGGGCAGCCATTCCCCGGATGCATTCGAAATTGTTGTACAGGGAATGGGGGTTGATCTGGGCCTGCAGGAAGGTGATCCGGTCCTCGTAATACCGGAGCCGGTCATTCATCATCTGTTCGTTCATCATCCGCAGGCGGCCCAGCATCCCGTTCATGCTTTCGGAAAGGGTCCTCAGTTCCGCGAAGCCCCGGTCGGGCGTTGAGACCTCTTTGGTATCCGGGCTGACGCTGTCCACCTGGTCCGTCAGCTTCTGGATCGGGTCCACGATATGCCTGTACTGGATAAACAGCATCAGTAAAAGCAGGATGACGCTGCTGGCCCCGAAGACGATGCAGATCCGCCGGATCCGGGACGCCGCCGTGTCGCTGCCGTCCTCACGCAGGGATACCGAGACGGTCCAGCCGGTATTGCGCACCGGGGCGGACAGGACGGTCCGGCTGCCTGCCTCCGTCCGGTCCTTCCGGATCCGGGCGCTGTCCAGCAGCACTTCGTCCTTCTCTTCGACCAGGACGCTGCCGAGCGCGCTGTCCGGCATGGAATCCTGCAGCGCGTCAAAGTCCATGATCAGCATCAGGAATCCCTGGTAGTTACTGTCGGCGGGCGGCGTCTGTTCCGGGTACAGCGGCGTAAGCACCGCGTAGAAACGATGGCCACCGACCAGGTAGGAACGCGTGACCGTCTGCTGCCGGAAGGGCTTTTCCGGATGGTAGTCCCGGGAAACCAGCAGGTTGACCCGGTACGGAATCACGCTCGGGTAACTGGTGTTCTCCGGGCAGGCGGAGAGCTCCGTTCCGTCCGCCGTGCGCAGGTAGGCGTTGACCGCGCCTGTTTCGTAGTACACAAGCCCGGCCAGCTCGGCTCGTACGCTGTTCTTCAGCCGGATACGCACCGGCGCGTCCCCGCTGATGAATTCCCGGATTTCGGGAAAGGAACCCGCGATACGGCTCCCGTCCTCCAGGGACTGGATGCGTTCCTCCATGGCGGCGGCAGTATCATGGAGCATGCTGCTTTTCCGTTCCAGGACGCTGACTTCCGACTCTGAGGAGAACAGGTGCCAGCTGCCCAGGATGATCCCGAGCAGCACCACGGTGGTCACTGTGAAGGAGAACAGCAGGATATGGATCAGCTTGATCTTCCGGATCATCTTACTCCCCTTCCGGATCCGTCCCTTTTGCCCGCGCTGTTCCGGAAATCCTGCAGAAACAAGAGAATATCAATATCCAGGGAAATTCCTCCTTTCCGTTCACGTTCCGCAGCTGTCCGCCCGTATCAGAAAAGAAACGGGGACGGATTGCTTACTCTTCAGGCAGGAATGCCGTCAGCAATTCATTCAGCTGCATGGCAGCGATTCTGGCGTCATACTTTTCAAGCACATCCAGGGTCTGCGCTTCACAGCTGTAATTCCCGGCAATGGTGATGGAAACTCCTTCCGTTTTCCGGATCAGTTCCGCCATCGTTTCATACAGGATGTTCGCCCGCCGCTGATGGTAGGAAGATGTCACGATGGTAATGGTATCGATGCCCTGGCTTTTCAGGATCGCGAATGTATTGACGGTATTTTCGAGCGTCGTCATGGCGCTTTCGTCAGTAAAGATTCTTTCCGGTGCAATTCCGCGGTTCCGGACAAGATACTCCTTCATCAGGCCTGCTTCGGTATGGCCTTCCGGATTGTTGTCGCCTGTCGCGCCGCCGGAGCATACCAGGATGGAACCGGGAAACGCTTCGGCTGCCGCGGCAGCGGCGTCACACCGTGCTTTCAGTTCATCCTGCATCTCACCGTTTTCCAGCTCAAAGCCCAGGACCACAAAAGCATGCTTTCCGCTGACCGGCAGGGCCCCGGGATCATCCTTCCCGTCAATAAAGATGCGGAAATCCGGGTTGAAATAGATCCCGTTCCATTTTTCGGTGATGAAAACAGCCAGTTCATCCCCTTCCAGCGCTTCCGCGGCGGCCGTGACCGCGTCCCTCGCTTCCCGCTCGGAGGCAAGGGCCGTAAGAAGGGTACTGATATCCACCGTCTGCTCTTCTTCCCCGCTCTCGCGTTCCGGCGTACTATGGCTTTCAATCCACAGGTCCCAGATGTTCTGCACGCCGTTTTCTCCGGCATACACCAGGGTATAATACGGTTCCGCGCCTTCATAATCCCCCGTGGCGCGGCAGAGGATGCAGAAGACACCCTGCTGTTCTCCCAGGAGCGCGACAGGCTCATATACCGCGTCGGTCAGTTCCGCCGCCGCAAGGTCAAAAGCAGCCTGTGCAGCTTCCGTAATCTCCGATGAGTCCGTGATTTTCCAGCCCGGGGACTCTTCGCTGCTTTCGCTGCTTTCTTCGGTGGCGGCCGCCCCGGACAGGCAAAGCAGCAGGATCAGCGCAGCGATGATCCCGGACAGACCCTTCTTCATCATACGAAAACTTCCTTTCGTAAAGACATATATCCCTGTTTGCCGATCATTCATTATATTGTATTCCGCTGCTTCGGATCAACTGATTTCAGTATACCATAAATCAGGGAAGCAGGGCAGGATGTGTCCGGGATATGGAATTGCCGTTTTTTATCCCGCATGCTAAAATGAATGTGACATGCGGAAATGCATATAAGTTCCTCCAGGAGGTGTATCATGCTGACAAAGGCTGAACTGCCGGAGTGTCCGGTGGCCACGACCCTGCAGCTTATCGGAAACAAATGGAAAATCCTGATCCTTCGCAACCTGATGGTTCGTCCGTGGCGGTTCAATGAGATGCTCCGCTCGATTCCCGGAATCAGCCAGAAAGTGCTGACCGACAATCTGCGGGCCCTGGAAAGCGACGGGATCATTACCCGGACGGTTTTCCCTGAAGTACCGCCCAGGGTGGAATACGCGCTGAGCGGCCTGGGAGAATCCATGCGCCCGATCATCAAAGCCATGGAAACCTGGGGAACCGGATATCAGCAGATGGTGCGTGAAAGCAAATGAACCAGAATGAAAGACGCCGCTGGCTGATCCATGCCCTGCTGGAAGAAATGCCGCAGTATCAGTATCCTGTGTTTCCCTATACGGCGGACCGCCAGTGGCGGCTGCTTCGCAGCCTGATGAATGTCCGTCCGCCGATGCCGGCCTCCGGGGAGTTCCTGCAGGTCCAGGATGCTTTCCTGAAAGAAATGACAGAAGAAAAGGGCATTGTGGACGCGGATCACCTGCCGGCCTGTGCCAAAGATCCCCGGCTTGTCCTCTGGCAGGGCGATATCACGACCCTGCAATGTGACGCCATCGTCAATGCCGCGAACAGCCAGCTGCTTGGATGTTTTTCCCCCTGTCACGGGTGCATCGACAACATCATCCATACCATGAGCGGCGTGCAGCTGCGCCTGGCCTGCCATGAACTGATGCAGGCCCAGGGAACGGAGGAACCCACCGGACAGGCAAAGATTACGCCCGGCTTCAACCTGCCTGCGAAATATGTGCTGCATACAGTCGGACCGATCATCGAGGATGAGGTCACCCCGGAGGCCGAAGCATTGCTGGCGTCCTGCTACCGTTCCTGCCTGGAGCTGGCTGAACGGCATGATCTGCATTCCATCGCTTTCTGCTGTATCTCCACCGGTGTTTTCCGCTTCCCGCCGGACCTCGCGGCAGGGATTGCCGTCCGGACCGTGGAGGAATTCCTGCAGGAAGATACCTGCATTCAGCGGGTGATCTTCAATGTCTTCAAAGACAGCGACCGGGAGATCTACCGGGAACTGCTGGCATAAAGGAACACCGGTTACAAAAAGGTGCCTATGTAATAAAAAAGTGCGTACTTGTTTCGCTTTCTCCCCTGTTATATGCTTCAACTGCCGGCAGGAAAGCCGGAAAGGAACCCAAAGGAGGGAAAGCAAATGAAAGAGCGGAAGAACTGGGCGTATGGCGTGAGCATCAATGGTGTCGGCACCGTTTTCTATGGCAGGGAGTATTTTGCCCGGGAGGGTATTGTGAATCCCCTGACCGCTGCGCCCTATACGAAGGATGAAATCACCGCCATTGTGAATGGCGCGGACGGGAAAGCGGAAGGCTATATTTTTGACCTGCCGGAGGATGCCGTCCTGGGCATGAACGGATTCTGGTATGATGCCGCCGGTGCCGCTGCGGTCACAAGCCATGCCGATCCGCTGGTACAGGGAACGGACGGAGTATTCACAACCGCTGACGGTAAGGAAGTCGCACGGCCGGCTGTGAAGTAAAAACGGCTTCCCGGACGCCCCGGCGGAATGTTTCTGCCGGGGTTTTTACAGGGGATGGAGAAGTTCATGGACGAAAAAGTTTTGCTGCTGAAAGAAAAGATCAATCAGGCGGACGCTGTGATCATCGGCGCGGGGGCCGGACTGTCCACGGCTGCCGGGTTTGTGTATGCCGGGGAGCGCTTTGACCGGTATTTCAGCGATTTCAGCCGGAAGTACGGCTTCCGGGATATGTATACAGGCGGCTTCTTCCCATACAGCACACAGGAGGAATTCTGGGCGTACTGGAGCCGGTATATCTGGATCAACCGCTACATGGACGCGCCAAAGACCACCTACAGTGATCTGTTTCAGGCGGTGAAGGATAAAGACTATTTCGTCCTGACGACGAATGTGGACCATTGTTTCCAGAAGGCCGGGTTTGACAGGAAAAGGCTGTTCTATACCCAGGGGGATTACGGCCTGTTCCAGTGCACAAAGCCCTGCTGCAAAAAGACGTGGGATAATGAAAGCACGATCCGGGAAATGATCCTGTCCCAGGGGTATACCGTCGGGGAGCATAACGAGCTGATCCTCCCGGAAGGCACTGAAGCGAAGATGGGCGTTCCGGCAGGGCTGCTGCCGAAGTGTCCGAACTGCGGACGTCCCCTGACCATGAACCTCCGCTCGGATGACAGGTTCGTGGAGGACGAAGGGTGGCAGGCCGCCGCTGTGGAGTATGAGATCTGGCTGACGCGGCATCAGGACCGGAAGGTGCTGTACCTGGAAATCGGCGTGGGATACAATACCCCGGGGATCATCAAATACAGTTTCTGGCAGCAGGTTTATCAGAACAAAAACGCGGCCTATGCCTGCCTGAACATGGAGGAGGAACGGGTTCCGGAGGAGATCCGGGAACGGTCCCTGATCATCAGCGGGGATTCCGCGGAAATCATCCGGGGGCTGGTATAAAGGGGGGAACATACATGCAGTATGATGTTTCAAGGGAACAGTTTGAAGCTGTCAATGTCATTGCTGAGAACCGGATGATCAATAGTGAAAACACCCTGCGGGTTGTCAAAGGCCCGGAGAAACTGATGCGCTTTGACGAAAATACTTATGCGCGGCTGAAGGACCTGACCTTCCGCAACGGGATAATCGAAGTCAGGATGCTCAGCCGCCTGCTTCCGGATGCTCCGGACTTCGCGCGCGGGTTCATCGGAATCGCATTCCGGATCAGTCCGGATGATTCTGAATTTGAATCATTCTACATCCGGCCTGCCAACGCGATGACAGATGATCCGGTCCGCAGGGCTCACGGATGTCAGTATTTCTCCTATCCGGGATACACCTTCGCCTACTTCCGGGAATACGGCATCGGTGGTTATGAAGCGCCGATGAACTGCGGCCTGGATGAATGGGTTAAGTTGAAGGCCGTGATCCATGACGATTCAGCCGCGTTTTACCTGAACGGCAGCGAAACGCCTGTGCTTACAGTATCCGGCATGAAACACGGTCCAGATGCCGAAGGTTCTGTGGGATTCTTCGTGGACATCGGCACGGAAGGATTCTTCAGGGATCTGGTGATCACAACAGAGGAAAGCTAATGATTATCAATACAGGACAGCGTACAGACATCCCGGCCTTCTACTCGCGCTGGTTCGTGAACCGGCTGAAGGCCGGGTTTGTGCTGGTCCGCAATCCGTACAATCCCCGTTCCGTTACCCGCTACCGGCTTTCACCGGATGTGGTGGACCTGATCGGCTTCTGCACGAAGAATCCGGCGCCGATGCTTCCGCATATGGACCTGCTCCGTCCCTACGGGCAGTACTGGTTTGTCACGATCACGCCTTACGGAAAGGAGATCGAGCCGCATGTCCCGGACAAACGGAACGTGCTGGAAAGCTTCCGGCGCCTGTCGGATCTTGTCGGTGCGGACCGCATGGGATGGCGGTATGATCCGGTCTTCATCAGCGAAAAGTATCCGGTCGAACGGCATATCAAAGCGTTTGAGTATATGGCCAGGGAACTGTCGGGAACTACGCGCACGGCAGTCATCAGCTTTATTGACCTGTATGAAAAGACAAAGCGGAACTTCCCGGAGGCGCGCCAGGTCACCGCGGAAGAGCGGCTCCTGCTGGGAAAGGCGTTTACGGAAATCGGGAAACAATACGGCATGACGATCCGCCCCTGCGGGGAGGGAGACGAACTGGCGCCCTTCGGCGCGGACTGCAGCGGGTGCATGACCATAGCGACTTATGAGCAGGCGCTGCGTCAGCGGCTGAAGGCCCCGAAGACAGCGCCCGCCCGGAAGGAATGCGCCTGTTACCTGGGCGGGGATATCGGGGCGTACAACACCTGCGGCCACCTGTGCCGGTACTGTTACGCCAACTATGACGCGGAGACCGTCCGGAAAAACATGGGTTTGCATGACCCGGAATCCCCGCTGCTGATCGGGCACCTGCAGCCGGGAGACCAGGTTCATGAAGCCAGGCAGGAAAGCTGGATTGATCCCCAGATCGGTATGGATTTACCGCTGCCGCGGTGAACGGCGCGAAAGGCAATCCGGTTTCATTCTCTTGACAGCCCTGTTTCCGGGATTATAATAAGTGCCGAACAAAGGAACAGCGATCCAATAAACCACCGTCCCTGTGCTCGATGAGACATCACCACCGGATGGGGCGGCAGATCGCTGGATCATGCAGAATGCGTCACGGCCCGTCATGGATACATGGTGGGCCTTTTCCTATGAAAGGATGCGATCAATGCCTATGCAAACGCTTCTGCTGATTGCGGTTGCCCTTTTCTCCGGATTGCTGATGACCCGTCTGTTTGATAAAATCCGCCTGCCGGACGTTACCGCCTTCCTGGTGACCGGCGTGCTCATCGGTCCCTGCGTCCTGGGACGGCTGGGAATTCCGTGCCTGGGTTTCAATACCTTTGAACAGGTGGATTCCCTTTCGATGATCCAGGATGTGGCCCTGGGCTTCATTGCCTTTGCCATCGGCCATGAATTCCGCCTTTCCGCCCTGAAGCAGACGGGCAGGCAGGCGACGGTCATCGGGATCATCCAGGCCTGCTTTGCCACCCTGTGTGTGGACGCGGCGCTGATTGCCCTGCACTTTATCATGCCGGACCTGCTGTCTTTGCCCGTGGCTGTGACCCTGGGCGCGATCGCGGCGGCCACCGCCCCGGCCGCGACCCTGATGGTGGTCCGCCAGTACAAGGCCAGGGGACCGGTGACGGATGTGCTGCTGCCGGTGGTTGCCCTGGACGACGCGGTAGGCCTGGTCATCTTTGCCGTTTCCTTCGGCGTCGCACAGTCCCTGAAAAGCGGAGATACCGATCTCGCCGCCCTGATCCTGGAGCCGCTCATGGAGGTACTCCTGTCCCTTGCCCTCGGCGGACTGGTGGGCCTGGCGCTGACCTGGCTGGAGCGCTTTTTCCATTCCCACCGGAACCGGAACGCCCTCATTGTCGGCAGCGTTATCCTGACGGTTGCCGTCAGCCGGCTGAAGATCCCGGTCGGTTCCTTCACCTTCGGTTTTTCGTCCCTGCTGGTCTGCATGATGCTGGGCACGGTGTTCTGCAATTTCTGCCCCCTCAGCGAGGAACTGATGCTGCAGGCGGACCGCTGGTCCGGCCCGGCCGTTACCCTGTTCTTTGTGCTCAGCGGCGCGGCACTGAAGTTTGATGTCTTCGGCGATCCCGCCGTGCTCCTGGCCGGCGTGGTATATATCGTTGCCCGGTCGCTGGGGAAATACCTGGGCGCAGGCATGTCCTCCTCCCTGGTCCGCAGCCCCGAACCGGTCCGGAAATACCTGGGCATCACGCTTCTGCCCCAGGCCGGCGTAGCCCTGGGCATGTGCGCCACAGCCAGCCGGGTGCTGGGCGGCACCGACGGCACGCTGGTCCGGAATATTGTCCTTTTCTCCGTGCTGGTCTATGAACTGGCGGGACCGAGCCTGACCAAGTGGGCCCTGACCAGGGCCGGGGATATCCGGCGCATGCCGGAAGAGGTCGCTTCCCGCCGGGAAAAGGAAGTGCAGGAGGCTGCCAAACCGGTGCCTGCCGCCTTCCGGAAATAACCTGCCTGACTGTAAAAAGGAAATCAAAACAGGGGATGTCCCTTCCGGACATCCCCTTTCCCGTGTTCCTGCTTCAGGTCAGCCGCGCTTTTTCACCGGTACCAGTTCGATATAGCCCCGCTCGCCCCTGGGCTCGAGCTGGATACGGGGGTTCTCGTTATCCCATTCAAACCCGATGAACGCGGGATCATACTTCTTCTCGGCGTCCCAGATCTCGCCGATCGCCGCCACATAGTTCTCTTCTTCGAAGGGTTCTCCCCGGAAGAGAAGATAGGTGGAGGCCGGAAGATCGATCACTTCAAATCCTTCGGGGATCTCCCCCGCATAATCGGGTTCAACCTCTACGCCCTGCACATATTCGTTGGCTGCGGGATTCCTGAGCTTCTCAGGGAGAAACAGGCAGACCGGCTCCCCGCTGATGGATCTAATGCTGGTCAGCAGCCCCCAGACATCGCAGCCGACCTCCTCGCAGTAACTCCAGTACTCTGTCGCGCGGATCCCTCTTTTCAGGATCACCTTGCGCGCAGGCTTCTCAACCACCTGGATAAACACATTCCGGGTATCGCTCATCTTGTTTTCGCTCCTCTCTTTATCCGTGATGAATGAAGGAGTAAACAGCCAGACGGGGATCGGGCTTGAGGAGTATTCCTTCGGATTGATGCCGAATTCACGTCTGAATGCGCGCTGGTATCCGTCGACACTTCCGTATCCCATATCCATGGCCACATCGAGGATCTGGCTGGATTCATCCCGAAGCCTCAGCGCGGACCGGGACAGCTTCAGGCGCCTGATATACACTGCCGGGGTCATGCCGAGATACCGGATGAAGATCCTCCTCGCGTACCACGGGGAAAAGGACGCCGCCTTTGCAAGGTCTGCCATGGAGATCTCTTCGGAGAGATGATCATGGATATAATCCTGCATTCTGCGGACCGCTTTTCTCTGCTCTTCCATCCGCTCACCTCCTTGTGAGCTGAGATTATCATAAAGGGAAGTTTCGTTTCTCGACTATTTTTGCCCTTTTTTCAGGAAACGGTTTCCGGCTGGTTTCCGGCGGAAATGTTCACCGCCGGCGATGACGCCGCGCGCTTTTCCCGCCGGTCCGCAATCAGCCAGAGCGCGACGGCCGACAGCAGCCATACAACCCGGTACACATTGGCGGGGACGCTTCCCGGGAAACTGTCAAACAGGAGATTCCAGTCATAAACGGCGCCGATGGCGTCCATAAAGCTGTGATAAACCGCGCAGGCAAACACGTTCTTTGTTGCTTTATAGATCGCGGCCAGGGCAAAAGCCCAGATGAAGATCGTGATCGCGAATCCGATGACGCTGTCGCCGTAATGACGGGATGTCGGATCAAGAAACGCGGAGTAATGCCAGACGCACCAGACCGCGCCGGTCAGGAGAACGGAAAAAGGCCAGGGCATCCGTTTGTCCAGCTCCGGCTGGAGCAGTCCGCGCCAGCCGGTTTCCTCCGCAATCCCGACAAACGGGATCATGATCAGGAAACCCAGCGGGAGCATATACCAGGGCGAACCGTTGGACTTTCCGAACAGCAGCGCGTAAACCAGCGCGAGCAGGCAGAAAGCGCCTGTGACCAGGATCGTCTGCAGCTTGTTTTCCGTATGGAAAATACGGCGGAACATCTGCCTGACGCCGGTTTTTTCAATAAACAGGGAAATGATCAGAACCGCAATAAACGGTCCCGGGGTTGAAAAAAGCAGGCCGATTGCGGCATACAGGAAATAACCCGCGGTCATGGTTCCCGTTTCCTGGTAAGCGATCGAATAAGGCAGCAGCCATACATGCAGGGTCAGCCAGCAAAACGCGGACAGCGCGGCGACCAGGCCCAGGTACCACCATAACCTGGCCGGATGCGTCCTGTTTGTGTTTGTTTCCGTTTTCATCGGGTATCCTCCTTGCCGGATCGATTTCATAACATTCCGGTTTTGTTATTCATCAAAACCAACAATTGGACGTATAAAAACGGATTTCGTTACAAAAATTCTGATCCGGTCCGGACGGCGTTTCCGGAAAAGGCCCGGCGGGGCTTCCCGGTACCCCATGAAAGTATATTCCCGGAATCAGTGAATGCCGGAATTCAGGTCAAGCCAGAAAGCAGGACGGACCATGCAGTTCCTGTGGTAGGCACGGGTATAGGAGAGGGAGCCTTCCGGGGATACGCACGCCCCGCTGTTCGGATGGTTACCGGGCGACCGGAGCCACCATCTTCCGGCCGCGTCACCGTCAGCGGTCAGGCAGCCGCGCTGGATATCGGCGCCTGCGAAGACGGCGAAAGCCGTCGGGGCAGCGCGGGATCCGGTATTGGCGGTGTTTTCGATCGTGACATCCAGGTACCGGTTTGCTTCCGCGCAGCTCAGCAGGAATAACCTGTCCTGCGTGTTGTTCCCGCCGGTGATCCGTTCTTCTCCGGGCTGTGTCCAGTCATATCCCTGGGAATCGCTGTTCTCGACATCTGTGACGAGGATTGCGGACTGTTCTTCCGCGCTGAATGCGTAATCCATGAATTTGCCATTGAGCCAGGCCCGCAGGGAGCAGGTCTCCCAGGTGCAGTCCTCCCAGTTGTCATGATATCCCGCCGCATACAGGCCGTATCTGCTCAGGAGCAATGCCTTGCCGTCCTGCACATCCAGGACAACCCATTCAACGGGCTCGGTGCCGTTGCCCGGGTCAGTGTCCTGCGCGTAATGGCCGAAAGTGATAATATCCCCGGCGGCTGTTTCCGCCGGATCAATTGTGTTTTCGGCGAAACACACTGTCAGACATATGGCCGTGAGGATGATGATGGCAAACACCGTCCGTTTTCTCATAAACTGTTTTCCTCCGCTTTCCCTGGTTACGTTCTTTTCAGTTTTTGGCGGTCAGCCGCCGTTCCATGATTTAAACGGCAGGAACCGGCCGTTTTGTTCCCCGCCGGTTCTTTCCTGTCGCTTTTTCATGTTTCCCGGACCGCAATGAAAAAAGGGAACGGCAGGGCCTTGCCCTGTCGTTCCCGGATCGCTGTCAGCGCTGGGAGACGGTGAAGAGGGAGTAGAAGTATCCCTTTTCCTTCATCAGGTCGTCGAAGGTGCCCTGTTCGGTGACCGTGCCGTTTTTCAGGGCGAACAGGCCGGTGCAGCGGCGGAGGATGTTTTCATCCAGGTCGTGGGTGACGATCACGCGGGTGTAGCCGTCCAGCTTCAGGATCGCGTCCAGCACTTCGAAGCTGGTTTCGGCGTCCAGGGACGCCGTGGCCTCGTCCACGAAGAGCACCGGCGTCTTGCGCAGCAGGGCCCGGGCGATGGAGATCCGTTGCCGTTCGCCGCCGGAGAGGCCGGAGCCGTTTTCGCCGCAGAGATAGTCCGCGCCCTTTTCGTCGATGAGCTTTTTCAGCCCGGACAGGCGCACGGCGCGGTCGATCTCCTCCTCCGGGAAGTCGGAGAACATGGTGATGTTGTCGCGGATCGTGCTGTTGAACACGAATACGTTCTGCTGGATGATGGACACCAGGTCGTAAAGCGAACCCGGGGAAACGGTTTTCAGTTCCCTGCCGTCATAGGTGATTTCGCCCGAGTAATCCCGGGAGGACGCCATCAGCAGGTTCAGGATCGTGGACTTGCCGCTGCCGGACCCGCCGACGAGCGCGTAACAGCCGCCCGCGGGCAGCTCCATATTCACGCCGTCCAGGACGGTTTTTTCTTCTTCGTAGGCGAAGCGGAGATCCCGGATCGAGATGCCGTCCGTGAGGGAAGGCGCGACGGGCTCCCCTTCGTCCTGGACATTCCGGTTCAGGGCTTCCGCCAGCTTGTCGATCAGGCCGAAGGAGGATTTTGCCCCGGCAAAGAAGGCGGGGAAAGCCTGGATCGGACCCAGGACGTAGTTCAGCAGCTGGACAAAAACGATGGCGGTACCGCCGGTCACGCTGCTGTTTCCGGAGAGCGCCATTGCGGCGGCGACGAAGAACACCCCGAACTGGAGGATACCGCCGGCAATCCCGGAGGTGGACCCGATCAGCACACCGATCCCGGTGCGCTTTTTTGTCGCTTCCGCCACGCTTTCATTCTGCGCGTCGTGCATCCGGGCGATGTTCTTCTCCGCCTTGGAGCTTTTGATCACCGCAAACCCGGTGAGGGTGTCCTTGAGCATGCCGGTATAATGTTCTTTCCGGTCGGAAACCGCTTTCTCGGCTTTCTCCGCTTTGCTGCCGAACACGACGGAAACGAAGATTGGCAGGAGGGAGAAGCCGATGGCAACGAGCGTCAGCAGCGGACTGTACCACAGCATCAGGCCCAGCGCGCCGGCAAACGCGAGGGCGGTGGTGAGCATGTTCTGCAGCGGGGAAAGGAAATCCCGCTCGATGGTGGTGACGTCGTTGGAAAGGGCGGACAGGTAGAGGGAGCTGTTTTCCCCGGAAAACGCCTGGATGCCTTTGTCCAGCAGCCGGCTGAATACAAATTCCCGGTACTGTTTCATGGCCTTTGCGCGGAAGCGGGAAAGGAAAGTGTAATCGATCACCGCGGCCAGCGCCATCAGCGCGACGCCGCCCCCCGCGATGGCCAGCAAGGCCCCGAACGTGTATCCGCTGAGCCCGGAAATCAGGTCAACGATTTCCTTGATCAGCCAGGAGACGACAAGCTGCCCCGCGGCCATGAGGACAGAGGAAACCAGGGTCATCGCCAGGTTGGACCGGTTCTCCCGGAAAAGCTCCCGCAGGAACGGGCGGCGAAGCGCTTTGAGATCCTTCCGGATCGTTTCATTCTGACTCATTGTTTTTTTCCTCCTTCTTCCGCCTGCGGCGGGACGCTGTTCCGGACTTCTTCCCACAGGGAAGCCAGGTCCGGGTCGCGCAGTTTGTCCAGGATAAAAGCGACGCTTTCCCCGGCTGTTCCGCCCATGCCGTCATGGACGCTCCCTTCCTTCGGCGCCGATACGAACCGGAAAGCGGACAGGCCATAGTACGGCGACGCGTCAAAGGATTCGGCCAGGGCCGCGGCTTCGCGCAGGGAGTCCCGCGCGTCTTCCGCGTTTTCCAGGTGGAGCTGCGCGTGGGCAAGCAGGACCGTCAGGACGGCCGCCGTTTTATCCGTATACCCCGTCCGGCCTGTGTTCCGGATGCCGGACAGGACCTCCAGGCCCCAGCGCGCGATTTCCTGCACGGATGCGTAGTCTTTCCGGGCGCTGAACACAGCCCCGAAGCCGATCACACAGCCCCATAACCGGATGACGCAGTCCAGCAGGGCGTTGGAGAGAAACGGAACGGCTTCCTCTGTCCGGTTCATGAACAGGGCGAGCGTTCCCCCGATCGATTCATCAAACATCCTGCCGGTGTTGTGCTTTTTCAGGATTTCGACCCCTTTTTCCGGCTCGCCCATCAGCGTATAAATCCCGCCGATTTCCCCGTAGATGGTATATTCGCTGACCTGTGAACCGGTATTCTGCGGGATCAGCAGCAGCGCCTGTTCATACAGTTCCAGCGCCCTGCGGAGATAAACCGGATCATGGTTTTCCGATCCGAATACATTGTAGACCTGGGCGCACCCGTGAACGACCATAAAGGAATTCGGATATTTTTTCAGCGCCTTTTCCGCTTCCGGAAGCGCCGCGGGATCACTGTTCCGGACATACGTGTTCAGGCGGTCGGAAATGGCCTCCATGCTGTTGTTCCGTATTTTGTAGCCCAGCAGCACGTCCACGGAAGTATCAAAAAAGTCCGCAAGCTTCACGATCACAGGCAGCTCCGGGACGGAAAGCCCGGCTTCCCATTTGTAGACAGCGCCGGGGGTGACGCCCAGCGCCTCGGAAAGCTGTTCCTGGGTCAGCGACCGTTCCTTCCGGAACGCCCGGATGTTTTCGGAAAGTGCCAGTTCCATTTCTGCCGCCTCCTTTCGGATTTCAGCGGTATTGTACCAGAACGGAACCGGAAAAGGAACATACTGTCAATACTGACAGGATATTATTTTTTATACTGGCAGTATGAACCGGAAGGCGGCAGGCGGTTCTGTCCGGCGCCGGTATAAAAAAAGACTCCCGGGCGGCGGGCGTCCGGGGGTCATATTCCGCAGGTTCTTTCAGCCTGTTTTTACGGATGCTTCCTTATTCCGCCGCTTCCGCGAGGGCGGCCAGCGCCAGTACCAGCAGGAAAGACAGGATTTTCCTGTTCATCGGGTTTTCTCCTTTCTTATGCCGGGGAGGATCGGTTTCACCGGAAACTCAGTCATTCCAGACTTCCTTTGCCAGGCGGAACACCGCCCAGCCTTTGGGCCAGCCCGTATACATCGAGGCGTGGGTGATCACAGCGGCGATTTCTTCCTTTGTTACCCCGTGGGCTTTGGCGTTCTGCAGGTGGTAGGCCAGCGACGAGTCCGTAATGCCGGAAGCCATCAGGGCTCCTTCCAGAGGATTTCGTGGTAATGGGAAAGGCAGATCCCGTCCTCCCGGCAGGAAAGCGTATCCAGGCCGTCGGTATCCCTGCCGAAGACCTCCCTCCGGGTGAACGCGGATCCGTCCGGCGCCTTCTCTTCGGTTTCCAGCAGGAGATAATCCGCTTCCGCCAGGGGAACGATCTGCTCCGGCACCGAACCGGGAGCGAATTCCTCGCTCCGGAGGATCTCATGCGCCCTGCTGAACTGGAGAAGGCGGATTTTCAGCGGTTCCCGGACCGCCAGGATCTCGGCGTTCACTTCCGTGACGTCGACGGTCTCCGTTCCGTTTTCCGTGCGCGTTCTTTCATCCCGGACCGTCTGTCCGACCACGGCGCCGGGGGGATTCATTTCCGCGCTGATCACCGTAAAGTCTCCCGGAACCGTGTAAACCCTGCCGTCTTCCGTTCGCAGGACCGGGTTGAAGAAAAAGACTTCTTCCTCCTGCTTCGGAACAACGGAAACAGAAGCCTTCATCCGGACGCTGCCGGTATCTTCCGACAGGCTGAAATCGGCCGCGGTGATCCCGTCGTCCACATTGGAGACAACGGAGCCGCCTTCATCGCCGTCTCCCGGGACGGTAAAGCAGATCAGCCGAAGCCCGTTTACGGCTTCGAACCGGTACTCCGGTCCGGCGTCAGAACCTTCCCCGGAGACGGAGGCCCACAGGAGGCCTTCCTCCCCGGTCAAAGGGGAAATGTCTTCCTTTGTGATGTACAGGCCCGCGAGCCTCGAGCCCGCGGCCGGATCCGCCGGAACGGCGGCGGAACCCGGGGCCGCTGTTTCAGCGAGGGAAACGGGGAACAGGAGCACCAGCACGGCAATCAGGACAGGAAACCATTTTTTCATAAACACTTTTTCTCCCCGTACAGGCCCGGACGGAACGCCGGCTTTACTTCCGGATATACTGTTCGTCATCCCCGAGGCCTTCGCTTACAAAACGCTCCGCTTTCATATGGAGGTCATACTTTTCCCGGAGCGCGGCCAGCCGGGCCATCATGGGGGTCGCGTGATGCGCGTCAATGGCGGCCTGGTCCGTCCAGCTGTCGATCAGCAGGATGGTTTCCGGATCGTCCAGCGGCTGGAAATACTGATAGCGGAGATTGCCTTTTTCAGCCCGGATATCCGCGGCAATGCCGGAGGATTCCATTTCTTCCGCAAAAGCCCTGGCGCTGCCGCCCGAGCCCGTGTAATACAGGTTTACTGTGATCATAACTGCCTCCGCTCTTTATTCTTTGGCCGGCTGTTGTCCGGCCGGTCAGATAATCCGCCTGTTTTTCCATTTGCCGCTGCGGAAACGCCGGATATCCAGCGCGGCCTTGATGCACCAGTCCAGGACCATCGCGAGCGCGATCCCGATGACGCCCATTCCCAGCCACTGGGCCAGCAGGAAGGACAGGAACGTCCGGCAGACGACGGTGGCGAAAATGGAGGCCCACATGGTGAATTTTACGTCACCCGCGGCCCGGAGGCCGGAGGACAGCGGCCCGGAAAACGGCTGGACCAGCGCCGAGAAAAGATTGTGGATCGCCACGATGATCAGGATCAGGCGTTTGGTCTCTCCCGACAGGTCGTACAGCGGCAGGAGCGCCGGCGTCAGGGCCATCACAATCACATTCCACACAACGGCCAGGGCCAGCGACAGGCGGGTCAGCTTCCGGATATACCATTCCGCCGCTTCCGTATCCCCGGCGCCGATGCACTGCCCGACAACCGTAATAAACACCGTGCCCATGGAAACTCCCATGCAGGCGGCCAGGGACCAGAACGTCTGGCCGGTCGTGTTGGCGGCAATCTGGGACGTTCCGAAAGTGGCGACCAGCATGCCCAGCACGACCTTGGCCGCCTGGAACAGGGTATTCTCCACCGAATTGGGAATTGCCACGCTCAGGATCCGCCTGGACATGGAGGCCTTCAGCCTGAATACCTGTCCGGGATGAATGCTGACGCCGTTCTTCTTTCGCAGGCACAGGCCGGTCATGATGACAGCCGCGATATACCAGGAGATCGTCGTCGGCCAGGCGACGCCGGCGGCTCCGGCCTTCAGGACAAAAATCCCGATGGCGTTGCCGGCCGCGTTGACCAGGTTGGCCGCCAGCGAAACCCACATGGTGACCCGGGTCTGCCCCATGGAGCGGTACACCGCCGCCCCGGCGTTGTACAGGGCGTTCGCCGGGAAGGACAGGGCGACGATCCGCATATATGTTTTGCAGGCCTCCATGGTCGCCGGTTCTGTGGAGGGATACATGGCCTGCAGCAGCGCGGAACCGAACAGGAGCATCAGCGCCATACAGGCCAGGGACAGGAGCCCGGCCAGGTGGAAAACCTGGGAGGCCGCCAGGTCGGCGTTTTCCTTTTCCCTGCTGCCGATATACTGGGCAACCACGACCGCGCCGCCGGCTGAGACGGCGGTGAACAGGTAGATGAAGATGGTGTAGATCATCGTGTCCAGCCCGACTCCGGCCACCACGGCTTCCCCGGCATAGCTGACCATCATGGTGTCCGCCAGGCCGACCACCATCTGCAGCAGCTGCTCGATCATCAGGGGAATGATCATCGCCTTCAGTGCCGCGTCTGAAAAAGAGCGGCGCTGTTCCGGCAGGAGGGGACGCGGGTTCATCCATTTGTCCAGGGTTATCATCTGCAGCACTCCCTGAATTTTTGTCTGTGATTCCGTTGGATTCCCGGTTCCGATTATAGCATATTTCCGGGGCTCTTTCGCCGGGATGCCCGGGAAACCCGGACCGGCGCTACTGTTTCTTCAGCCGGCTGATCCGCCCGGCGGTGTATTCCTCGACCTGCTTCCACAGCCTGTTCAGCTGTTTCTTGTGGACGCACAGTTTTTCCGTACAGTTCCTGCACGCCAGGTAGCCGTTTGTTTTTTCTGAAAACCGTTCGGGGTGCAGGAAAAACGTCACTTCCCAGCGGATCAGCAGGGCGACGGACAGGGCCAGCAGGCTCCATGTATAGCTTTTCCTCACGAAGAACAGCGGCGTAAACATCATGGCATAGTCCCAGTTGTAAATCCTGCAGGAACTGCAGCATTTGTTTTTCATGAACCATGTCTGGAATGGGCAGAAGAACAGGATGCAGATGATATCGCAGACGGAATACGCGCTGCACAGCAGGATCATGATCCCGTCATCCAGGATCCCTGCCATATACAGGATCCCGAAGATGCCGTTGAACACGATCCAGATCAGCGCGACCAGGACAGCCGCGTGGTTGTCGGGGATCACCAGGTCCGTACTGCCGGTTTTGATGTAATTGCGGGCAAACTGCTTCTGGCAGCCGGGACTCTCATACCGGGACGGAAAGAAGCGCAGGACCATTTCGACGACGAAGACCGCCCAGGAGATATAGAGGATGGCGGGCAGCCTTTCCACGCTTTCCAGGACGGTGGCTTCGCGGAACAGCCTGAAACGGATATAGGCGATCAGCAGCAGCACAAACAGCGCGGACCGGTATACCAGCCGCAGATAGTGCAACGCGCTGACGGTGCTGATTTTCCTTTTGCTTGCTGTCTTCATTTGCTCTTTTCCCTTTGGTTCCGGGCGCTGAAAAGCAGTTTCCCTGCCGTTTCCGGTCCCCTGCGGTATTCAGGTTTTCGCGCTCCCGCAACAGCCGTTTTACGGATCCTGCTGCCTGCTGCTCCTATCATAGCATATTTTCCGGCCTTTGGACCAAAAAATCGCGGCAGGCCCTGTCCGGTCCCCGGGGACCCGCGGCGCGGTGGACTTTTGCGGTGGTTCATGGTAAAATTTTCAGTTGTAGCTTCGTTCCGTAAAAAGAAAAAACAGGAGGATCGGCATGCAGGTCAGGCGTTATGACAGGATCATCATCGGTGCCGGGCTGTACGGCCTGTACGCCGCGCTGTTCTGCGCCCGGAACGGGGAGAAGGTCCTGGTCCTCGAGGCGGATCCCGGTCCTTTCATGCGGGCGACGTATGTCAACCAGGCCCGCGTGCACCAGGGGTACCATTATCCGCGCTCCCTGTCCACGGCGATGAAGTCCGCCGGCTATTTCGAGCGCTTCAGCCGGGACTACGGCTTCTGCGTCAACCGCTCCTTCGACCAGATCTACGCCACCTCCTCCCGCTATTCCTGGACGGACGGAAAACAGTTCCGCGACTTCTGCCGCGCGGCGGGAATCCCCTGCGAGGAGCTGAACCCCGACGCCTACTTTAAGGAAGGCATGTGCGACGGCGCCTTCCGCACCCGGGAGTATACCTATGACGCGGCTCTCCTGAGGGACTGGATGCTCCAGCAGCTGGCGGAGCAGGACGACCGCATCACCGCGGAGTACGGCGTGAAGATCACCGGGATCGAAAACACCGGGGACGAATACGAAATCCGGACGGAGGCCGGGGAGGCTTACCGCTCCGCCTTTGTCCTGAACGCCGCCTACGCCGGCGTCAACCAGGTGCTGGAGCTGGCCGGCTTTGAGAAATTCGGCATCAAGTATGAGCTGTGTGAGATCACGCTGTGCGATGCCAACGACCGCCTGCGGAACACCGGGTTCACCGTCATGGACGGCCCCTTCTTTTCGATCATGCCCTTCGGCATGACCGGGATCCATTCCCTGACGGCGGTGGCCTTCACGCCCCACGCCACCTGTACGGACGCGCTGCCGTCCTTCCCCTGCATGGAAGGAAGCGGCGGGACCTGCTCCCCGCGGCAGCTGGGGAACTGCGACCGGTGCCCGGCGAAGCCCGCGTCCGCCTGGCCGTATATGGCAAACCTGGCCCGCAAGTACCTGAAGGACGAATACGGCTTCACCTACCGGGAATCCCTGTATTCCATGAAGCCGATCCTGATGAGCTCCGAGATCGACGATTCCCGCCCTACGGTGATCCGGGTCTTCCATGAGAACCCGACCTTTGCCGCCGTGCTTTCCGGCAAGATCAACACAGTCTACGATTTGGATGAGGTGCTGGCGAAATGAACATGGAAAAGAACTTTGTTTCCGCCGTGGTCTATGTCCACAACGCGGAGCACAGGGTCGCGGATTTCGTTGATTCCGTGATTGCGATCCTGCAGGAGAATTTCGAGCATTCCGAGGTCATCTGCGTCAACGACAACTCGTCGGACGGCAGCCTGGAGGAGATCCGGGCCACGAAGGCCGATCCGGCCCGCGTCAGCCTGTCCGTCGTCAACCTGAGCTACTACCACGGCGTGGAGACGGCCATGAACGCCGGCACGGACCTGGCCATCGGGGATTTTGTCTTCGAGTTTGACGATACGATCATGGATTTCCCGGCGGAAACGGTGATGGAGGTCTACCGGAAGGCGCTGGAGGGAAACGACATCGTCAGCGCGTTCCCCGCGAAGGGGGAGAAATTCACCTCCCGGATGTTCTACAAAGCCTTCGAGCAGCTGTCCAGCCGGTCCTACCATTTCACCTCCGAGCGGTTCCGGATCCTCAGCCGCCGGGTCATCAACCGGATTTCCTCCATGAACACCATGACGATCTACCGCAAGGCGGTGTACGCCAACTGCGGCCTGCGGACGGCGCGGATCTCCTACGCCCCGGACCTTTCCCGCCAGGAAGCCCGGGACCGGCAGGAGCGGAAATACCGCCGCCGCCTGGCGGCGGACTCCCTGATCCTCTTCACCGAGGTGGGGTACCGCTTCTCCGTGGGGATGACCCTCCTGATGATGTTCCTGTCCGTGGCGGTCACGATCTATACCCTGGTGGTTTACTTCACCGCCCATCCGGTGGAAGGCTGGACCACCACGATCCTCTTCCTCTCCCTGGGGTTCTTCGGGCTCTTCGGCATCCTGACCATCGCCGTGAAGTACCTCCAGCTGATCGTCGATATGGTGTTCCGCCGGAAGCACTACAGCTTTGAGAGCGTCGAGAAGATCACGAAGTAAGGAGCGCTGTATGAACGCGATCGTCGGATATACCGGTTTCGTCGGAAGCAACCTGTACACGCCGGAACGCTTCCGGGCCGCGTACAACACGAAAAACATTGAAACCGCCTTCGGCACAGGGCCGGACCTCCTGGTCTACGCCGGGGTCCGGGCGGAGAAATACCTGGCCAACAAAGACCCGGAGCGGGATCTCGGGAATATCCGCCAGGCGGAGGAGAACATCCGGAGGATCGCCCCGAAGTCCCTGGTCCTCATCTCCACCGTCGACGTCCTCAGCGACCCGCGGGGCACGGACGAGGACGCGGCCATTGACGAAACAAAGCTCCAGCCCTACGGCCTGCACCGGTATTTCCTGGAGCGGTGGACCCGGGAGCATTACCCGGACGCCCTCATCGTCCGGCTGCCCGGCCTCTTCGGGAAGAACCTGAAGAAGAACTTCATCTACGACTTTATCCACAGGATTCCCTCCATGCTGTCCGCAGGAAAGTTCGGGGAGCTCAGCGATAAAGCCCCCGGGCTGAAGGAATACTACGCCCTGCAGGACAACGGCTTTTACAGGGCAAACGTCCCGGCAGGAAAAGAGAAGGAAGTCAGGGAGCTTTTCGGCACCCTCGGCTTCTCGGCCCTGAACTTCACGGACCGCCGCAGCCGCTTCCAGTTCTATAACCTTTCGCGCCTGTGGGACGATATCCGGACGGCCCGGGAGCATCACATCCGCCTCCTGCACCTGGCGACGGAGCCGGTATCCGCCGGCGAGGTGTACGGGTACCTCACCGGGGAACAATTCAGCAACGAACTGGATACGCCGCCCGCGTGTTACGACTTCAGGACGAAGTATGATACCCTCTTCGGCGGCGAAAACGGATACATCTGTGACCGCATGACTGTGATGAATGAGATCAGGGAGTTTGTGAACGTATGAACCTGTCCGTATCGAACATCGCCTGGGACCGGAAGGATGACGACGCCGTCCTGAACCTGCTGGAAAAGCACGGTTTTACGGGCGTGGAGGTCGCCCCGACGAAGATCGTCCCGGAGGCGCCCTATGACCGGATCAATGAGGCAATCGCGTACCGGCGGAGCCTCCGGAGGTGTTTTGGCTTCGTCATTCCGTCCATGCAGTCCATCTGGTACGGCGTCACGGACCGGATTTTCGGCACGGCGGAGGAAAGGACACGCCTGACCGCGTATTCGCAGAAGGCGATCCGCTGGGCGGAGGCCGTCGGATGTAAGAACATGGTCTTCGGCTGCCCCCGGAACCGGGATGTCCGCGAGGGGGAAAACCCGGAGACTGCCGTCCCCTTTTTCCGGGAGCTCGGGGAGTACGCGAAGGACCACGGAACGGTCCTCGCCATGGAGGCGAATCCCCCGATCTACCATACGAACTACATCAACACCACCCCGGAAGCCGTCGCCCTCATCCGCGAGGTGGATTCGGAAGGCTTCCGCCTGAACCTGGACACCGGCACCATGATCGAAAACGGCGAGGACCTCTCCGTCCTGGAAGGGGCGGAGGCCCTGATCCACCATGTGCATCTGAGCGAACCGGGCCTGGCGCCCCTGCAAAAGCGGGAGCTGCACCGGGAGCTGGCCGCCTTCCTGCGGTCCGCCGGCTACGAAGGCTTCGTCTCCATCGAGGTGAAGCAGCAGGAAGACCTGAAGGCCCTGGAAAAGATGCTGGAGTATGCCGCGGACCTGTTCGCGCAATGAAGGAGGGATCCCGTGAAATACGAAAGGCAGCCGGGCGTCCCGGCCTTCACCGCGGAGGAGTATGCGCCGAAGGCGAAGGATTACGTGGTCCTGATCCCCGTGATCAACGAGGGCGGACGCATCCGGAATGAACTGGCCCGCGCGCAGGAAGCGAAAGTGTCCGAAGCCGCGGACCTCGTGATCTGCGACGGCGGCTCCACTGACGGCAGCCTGGCGGAAGACATGCTCCGCTCCCTGGATGTGAACACGCTCCTGACCAAGCAGGATGCCGGAAAGCAGGGCGCCCAGCTCCGGATGGGGATCTGGTGGGCGCTGGAGCGGGGATACAAAGGGATCATCACCGTCGACGGCAACGACAAGGACAGCATCGGGGACGTCCCCGCTTTTATCGGAAAACTGGAGGAGGGCTACGACTTCGTGCAGGGCTCCCGGTTTGTGCCGGGCGGAAAGGCCATCAACACCCCGTGGATCCGGAACGTCTCCGTGCGCCTGATCCACGCGCCGGTCATCTCCCTGGCCGCGCGCCACCGCTTCACGGATTCCACCAACGCCTTCCGCGGCTACTCCGCCCGCTACCTGCGGGATGAGCGGGTGCAGCCCCTGCGGGACGTGTTCATGACCTACGAGCTGCTGGCTTACCTCTCCGTACGGGCGACCCAGCTGGGCATGAAGGCCTGCGAGATCCCCGTGACCCGGGCCTACCCGAAGGAGGGGAAAACCCCCACGAAGATCAGCTTCTTCAAAGGCAACAGCGAGCTGATGAAGATCCTGCTGAAAAACCTGTTCGGGGCCTATCACCCGAAAGAATAAAAGAACGAAAAGGCGCCCCCCGGCAAAAGCCGGGGGGCGCCTTCCGTACTGTCCCGCAGTCCGGGATCAGTTGGCGGGTACGAAGTCCATGTCGCTGATGAAGTCCACCAGCATCTGCACGTCCGCGTCCTTCACCTCACCCTGGGCGGTCATGACGAACTCCAGTTCGTAGCCCTTGTAGATGGTGTAGATATCCGCGAAGGATTTGTTGTTCGTGGTGACCTTCAGCAGGCGGGTGCCGTAGGCGGTCTCCAGGTCCTCGAAAACCACGTCGTCCATGGCCAGGAAGCTGTCTTTGATGTCCTGCACATCTGCCTCGTCCAGGTCGTTGAAGCGCTCCACGCCGTGGTACTCCTCGCTGTAGGCGATGGACACGGTTACGGAGGGCATGCCTTCCCCGCCGGCCAGGACGCCGATCAGGTTCAGCTCGTTGGAGGTAATCAGGTTGAAGGTGTAGTTGTCCGGGACTTTGCCCTGGATCCGGAAGGCCTCGCCGACCTCCAGGGTGCCCAGGTGGGTCTTTTCAGCGGTGTTTTCCTCCGCGACGGCGGAAACGGCGCACAGGGCCAGCATCAGGCAAAGCGCCAGCGCGATGATCTTTTTCATGTGATTCATCTCCTTTACTGATTCCGGGTTACTGGATATAGCTCTTGTAGATAAAGCCGACGCGGCCCGTGGCGGGATCCTGCACCTGGTACCAGTCCTTCAGCTCGGCGAGGACCGTCAGCTGCTGGTTCGCGCCGTAGGTGGCGGCCTGCGCGGCGTTCCGGCTCGGCAGCCAGCGCATGTAGACCCAGCCGCTGGCCCGGGTGGGGCGCACGGTGATGGTATACGGCGTCACGGGTTTGGCGGAGGCCAGCAGCGTGTTCATCTGCTCCACGGTGGCGGCGCTCCGGGTGTCAAAGTTCCGGGGGTCCGGCGTGGGTTCCCCGGAAGGATTGTACGGCGCGGGCTTGTTTTTGACAAGGTAGCGGGACATGACGTAATGGTCGCCGAAGTCATCGCCGTAGTCGATGTAGATCCAGCCGGCCTGCGGGCTGCCGTAGGTGAAGACCTTGGCGCCGTAGGGCAGGCTGCCCACGATGTTGTCTTCCTTCGTGGACATGCTGGAACGGACATACAGGCCTTTGCCGTTCTCGGTATACACATACATGACGGTGCCCTGGGGTTCCTCCGCCAGCGCCGTCGCGGCGGCCGCCGCCAGGAGCATGACCGCCAGCATCAGTCCGATCAGTTTCTTCATGGATGTTTCCTCCCTTTCCTCCCGGCCGGATTCCCGGCCGGAAGCTTCCATATATTACCAATTTATGATACCACCGGCGGCAGGGGGATTCAACCCCGCCCCGCGGAAAACCGCGCATCGCCGGCTGCACAGGTTGATACGCAGGGAGGGGGCGGGCGGCAGTAAAAAAGAAGAAAAAGAAAATTCAGGTTGTCAAAAAACCCATCCGGCTGATAGAATAATCAGAAGAGGGTAAAAGGGCGGTGGCAGGACATGACGGACAGGATCCGGATCGAACTGATCTCCATGACTCCCTTCACGGACCGGAACCCGGCGGTGACCGCGGGGATCCGCAGGATTCTTTCGGTGCTGGAATCCCGTCCGGGCAGGTACCTGGACTGCCAGTCGGTATGGGCCGAGCCCGCGCTGCCGTACCCGTACCCGGTGAAGTATAATGAAGACGCCATGAAACTGATCGATGAAAAGGTGGCGTCCGGGGAGACCCGGCTGTACGCGGTCCATGACGCGGACCTGGCCGCGAAAGGACAGCGCTGGAAGCAGGCATATGTCAATATCCGGGTGTGCGTCAGGCACCTGCCGGTCAACTGCGCGGACCTGGGATACGGCATCTCCATGACCTTCAGCCGGGAGGTCGGGGAGATCCTCCTCGAAAACGGCCTCGCGGAAATGACGGAGGACCTGGCCCGGGTGATCCGGGCCGACTATGGCTGGATCGACTGCGACGGCTATACGCAAACGAATATCTATACGGATCTCACCTGCCTGGGGGACCAGGCGGAAGTTCCGTCCGGATATGACCTGACGGGCCGGATCCCGAGCCTGTCCTGGTGGACCCTGCTGAGCCGGCAGCACCTCGAACGGCTGGGCGGCAGAGAGACGGTGTCTGTACAGGCCCCGTGCCATGCCGTTCGCGACATTTCCGGGGACGGGTATGAGGCGCTGGCCCTGCAGATGACAGAAGGCCCGTTCGGGGAGAAAGACAGCGTTTATCCCGCGCTGCGGCGTTACCTGCTTCCGGTGATTCCGCCGGTGAACCGGTACGCCCTGGCACTGCGGATCCGCAGCGGGAAGATCCCGGAGGCCCGCCTGCGGATGAACACGACGGAACAGGAGTATGCTGACGCGCAAGTATTAAAGGACATTGACCCGCGGGAACTGCGCAGGAAAGCGGCGGTTCCCTCCCCTTCAGCCTGAAAGGAGAACGGTATGATCTATAAATACGGCCAGTACACTGTCGACATCGATGTGGAAAAAACGAAAGCGTTCTATGCCCGCGCGCGGCGGATCAGCGAGGTCTGCCCCTGCGACGGATGCACGAACTTCGAGCGGGCGGTGAAGATCCTCCCGAAGGACGTCGCGTCGGTCTTCTCCGCGCTGGGGATTGAACCGGAAAAAGTGGCCGAGTGCTACGTCAACACCACCAACCCGGACGGGACCCTGATGTACGGCGGGTTCTGCCACGTATGCGGAACAATGCTGGAGGGCGAGTTTGACTGGCCCTGGGAGGACGACGCCTTTGCCGTGGGCGCGAACTTCCGGATCTCCTTCCGGAGGGAGCTCTCCCTGCTGGAGGACGATTTCCCCGAGCCGGCGATCCAGATGGAGTTCATCGCCAACCTCCCCTGGCTCCTGGATACGGAGAACACCTACCCGAAGAGCTGAAGACAAAAAGAAGAAAGCAGCGGCGTGACCCGGCTGAACCCGGTCACGCTTTTTATTTACCGGTTTGAAGCGCTGCCCGCGGACGGGGCGGACTGAATCCGGGATGCCCCTCCTTGATGGTTCCTGTCCGGCTTGGTATAATCAGGAAGAATCCACTGAAATCCCACCGTGTGAGGAGATAGTAACCATGTCGGAAAACCAGAACCAGCCCATTACGCTGACAAGTGTGATCGCCGCGGCGATGAAGCTCCCGGGCATCCGGGTGGACCGGGAAGCCTTCCTGCGGGAGCAGTTCAAAGACGAGGACCCGGTCGCGATGAATACGATCCTGGCCGTCGGGCCGGTGGCGGCCGGATATGACCGGGACAGGCTGCGCAGGAAAGCGGACGGCGTGATCCTTGCCACGACCCTGATGTCCACCGGGGCGTCCTTCCTGGCCGGGCTGCCGGGCGGACTGGCCCTGGCCGTCACGATCCCGACGGACCTGCTGCAGTATTACGGCGCGGCGCTGAAGATGGCGCAGGAGATCGCGTACCTGTACGGGGAACCGGATCTCTGGAAGGGCAGCCTGCCGGATGACGAAGCCGTCACGAACCAGCTGATCCTGTATATCGGGGTCATGCTCGGGGCGACCGGCGCGGCGCCGGCGGTCCGCCTGTCCGCGTCCGCCTTCGCGCAGCGGCTGCTGAAAAAGCGCCCGCAGATTCCGTCCACGGACACGTATACCTATCCGGTGGTGAAATCGGTCCTGCGGTTCTTCGCGAAGACGATCACCAAGACGTCCCTGGCCAAGGGCGTGACCAAGGTCATCCCGGTCATCGGCGGTCTGGTCTCCGGCGGCATCACCTTCGCTTCCCTGAAGCCTATGGCGGCCCGCCTGCAGGAGGCCCTGGACAAGGCGCACTTCTCCTACAGCGATATTGATATCGCGAACGATCTCCGGGCAGTCGAGGAGGAATCGGCGCGGATGGCCGCGGAGGAGGACGGGACGAAACCGGAAAAGCTGCCGGAAGGCACAGCGGAGCAGGCCGCGGAACCGGTGCCCGCGGCGCCGGCCCAGGCCGCGCCTGCGATCGACTACGAGGGGATCCGGAAGGCCAAGGAGCTGCTGGACGAAGGGATCATCGACGAACGGGAGTTCGCGGCCATCAAGGCCCGGATCATTACCGGGAAGTAAATCCAATACAGAACAGGCGCCCGGAGGGCGCCTGTTTTTTGCCGGAAAAGTAACAATCCTGTAAACTGGACGCCGGACGGATGGATTTGCAGGGCCCTGTCCTGTATAATACCTTCCGTCGGGCGTTTTATTTCATGTCTGTTTTCGGGAGAAAGGCTGGAAATATGAAAAAAGAAGGGAACCTGGATTTCACGGTCCGGGCGAAGGAATCCTTCCTGGGAGCGGTGAAGGATCCCTATTTCCGCGACCGGGACAGCGGCGTGATCTTTGACCTGCTGCGGTCCGGGATGCGGATCGTCCCCTTCGGGGACTACCTGAAGCGGTATATCTACCGGAAGGCGGAGCTGCAGGGAGACTATGCGGAGATTCCGGTGTCCGTATACCAGGAGATCCTCTGCGAGGAATTCAGGGAACGGCAGGTGCCCTGCTCCTTCACGCCGTCCTCCCTGCGGCTGCGGAACGCGGCGAAGAACTGGCTGGAACAGCAGGCTGTGAACCGGCAGGTGGTGCTGCTGCTGGGATTCGGGCTGGGGATGGACGCGGGGGACGTGGACATGTTCCTGACGAAGGCGCTGCAGGAATACGGGCTGGACGCCAAGGATCCCTTCGAAGCCCTGTGCCTGTACTGCTACCGGAACTGCCTGGGCTACCCGAAGTTCGAGGAGCTGTGGGAAGCGTTCCGGGCGGCCGGGGACGGGGAAAGCCTGCCGGCGGCCGGCGGCGGGAACCTGGACCGCACGGCGCGCTTCCGGGAGAAGCTGTCGGGCATCTCCGGGGAGGCGGAGCTGTTCGCGTTCCTGGATACCCTGCCCGGCGCGAGGCGGCAGGGCGTGTCCGCCCGGCAGGCCTTTGACCGGCTGTACGGAAAAGCCTGCGGGATCGTGGCCGGGATCCTGACCGCGGCGGAGGCGGACACGGCGGAGAAGAACGCCGGACGGATCCGGGAGGCGCTCAGCCGGGAGGACCGGCTGTATGACTGCGAGAAGATCCGGCGGGTCGAGGGGGAAAAGGAAAGGCATGTTGTATATACGCGGGAGCAGGTGACGCCCGCGGACCTGGAGGATGTGATCCTCTCCGCGGTGCCGAAGGACACCCACGGGAACCTGGCCTCCCTGAAGGGCTCCGCCCTGGAAAAACAGTTCCTGGGGAAGCGGCTGTCGCGCCAGCGCCTGGCGGAGATCCTGGCGGGAGAAGCGCCGGTGACCCGGTACGACCTGCTGACGCTGCTGTTCTTTGTGTATTCGCAGGAGGATACGGGGGCGAAGGACCGGTACCTGTCCTTTCTGCGCGAAGCGAACCGGACGCTGGAGGAATGCGGCTTCGGGCCGGTGTATGTGGCGAACCCGTATGAGTGTTTCCTGCTGATGTGCCTGCTGGCGGAGGATCCGCTGGGGACGTACGCGGACGTCTGGGAGCTGTCCTACGATCCGGTGAAAACCGGGATTACAGGAATCCCGGACCGGCGGGTATAATCCAGGCAGACGGAGCAGGCACATCGGGTGCCGGCAGGGAACATCATCGGGGAGGGAATGAAAAATGGAAGAGATCCGGGAGCTGATCCGGAAGGTCTGGCCGGAATGGAGGATCACGGAGGAGATCGGCGAGGGCGGCTTCGCGACCGTGTACAAGGCGGTGCGCGAGGACCTGGCCGGCACGACCACCGCGGCCATCAAGGTAACGAAGATCCCGCGGGACCGCAATGAGGCGGAGGAACTGCGGGCGGAGGGCCTGGAGGAGAACGAGACCTACGCGTATTACCGCGACGTGGTACGCGACTTCGCGGCGGAGATCAAGCTGATGGACTCCGTGAAGGGATATACGAACATCGTCGGGATTGACGACTACAAGGTATACCAGCCGGAAGGCGAAATGGTCTGGTATATCTTCATCCGCATGGAGCTGCTGACGCCCCTGGCCCGGTATGTGGCGCTCCGCGGCATGGACGAGGAGAGGATCATCCGCCTGGGCATCGACCTGTGCACCGCGCTGGAGATGTGCCGGCAGTACAGGATCGTGCACCGGGACATCAAACCGGAAAACATTTTCGTGAACGACGCCGGGCATTTCAAGCTGGGGGATTTCGGGGTGGCTCGGAACCTGGAGAAGATCACCAGCTGTTTTTCCCGCACGGGAACGCCGAACTACATGGCGCCCGAGGTCTACCGGTCCATGCTGAAGGAGACGGATTTCGCGTCCGCCTCGAAGGTGGATATCTATTCCCTGGGCGTGGTGCTGTACTGGCTGGCGAACGGATCGAAGCTGCCCTTCGTGCCGGAGGACAAGCAGATTGCCTCGCCGGACGACCGGAGGAACGCTTTCCTCCGGCGGATGAACGGGGAAAAGCTGACCCCGCCGCGCAATGTTTCTCCCCGGCTGCAGGAGATCATCCTGAAGGCCTGCGCCTACGACCCGGATGATCGCTACGAAACCGCCGCGAAGATGCGGGCGGACCTGCTGGCGCTGCTGGACGACGATACCCGCGGCGGCATCGCCCCGGTGCGGGAGGGAGCGGAAAACCGGGCCCCCGCGGCGCCCGGGAAGGACGCCGGAACGGAAAAGAAGGCGGACAGGGAAAACCGGCGGCTGAAGATCCTGTCGGTAGCCCTGGTCCTGCTCCTGGCGGCCTTCGCGCTCTGGACCGTCCTGAGGGACATGAACAGGAGTGAGCCGCAGGAGCTTGCCTATACCACGAATCAGGGGGTCGAGGTCTTCCGGACCCTTCAGCCGGCAGTCCTTCCGGACTACCAGACCCTGCCGCCGACGGAGATTCCGGACGCCGCGGACTGGCAGGAGTGGGGCGTGGTGACGGAGGTGCCGGTGACCGCGGAAGTGACCCCGATGCCGGACGTTGAAGCCGGGTATCCGACCCCGATGCCGGAGACGGCGGAACTGGTGATCGCGGAAGTGACCCCGATGCCGGACCTCCAAGGAGCTCCGGCCATGATACCGGAACCGGCAGAAACCGCGGAACCGGCAGAAACGTCGGAACCGGAAGAAACGGCCGAACCCGAAGAAACCGAAGCGGCCGGAGGAATCCGGTTCCCGGAGGAATACCGGACCCCCGGAAGCATCGTGACCTTCGGGCACTGGGAGCAGGACAACGATCCGGGCAACGGCGCGGAAGAAATCGAATGGATCGTGGCGAGCTACAGCGCGTACAATCAGAAAGCGCTGCTGGTCAGCCGGTACGGGCTGGACATGAAGGCCTTTGACGGGGAAGACGACCGGTACAGCGACGGGACATGGAAGTACAGCAGCCTCCGGAAGTGGCTGAACCTGGACTTCCTGGTGTCGGCCTTCACCCCGGAGGAGATCGGGAAGATCCTGCTGACGGATGTGAAGAACGACGAGCTGCATGGATACAGCGGATGGACTTACCGCCCCTGCGGTGAGACGGAAGACCGGGTCTTCCTGCTGAGCTACAGGGAAGCGCACATGTATCTCGGAGTCACGGACGGAACCGGGGAAAGAAATCCCGGCGCCTGTGTTGCACCGACGGAGTACGCGGTGTCGAAGGGAGCGGTCCGGAGCAGATCCTACCTGACGTCCGACGGAAGCGGAGCCGCATGCTGGCTGCTGCGGTCCCCCGGCCGGAGCGTGGATACCGTCGCGATGGTGAACCTGGCCGGCCGCCTGAACAGCACCAGTGCTGTGGACGCGGCGGTCATCCGCCCCGCCGTCTGGGTGGACCTGGAGTGAAAAACAGGAGGATCCCATTATGAAGAGAAAGATAATCCCGGCAATCCTGCTGGCGGTCCTGCTGGCCTGCGGAGTGCTTTCCGCCGGGGAACCGGCAGGCGGCGAAAGCCTGGGTTCCGGAACGGAGCCGCAGGGCGGGCCCGTTTACCGGGATGAAGCGGTTACGGTGACCGTGGACAGCATCACGACGGACGGCAAAACGGTCAGGGCGGGCTTTCTCGTTGAGTGCGCGGAGAACCGCGCGTGCGTGATCACAACGAACATCCCGGAAGACTGGATGACATCGATAGACGTAATTGAAGCCCTGCGCGCGGTGAAGCGGGCAGGGGCCGGGAAGGTCGTCCAGTACTGCGAATCCGGGCAGAGCATCCTGTGTGAATTTGAATGGGACCCGGATAAAATCTATGATACGCCCTTTACGTTCATTACCGCTCCGTTTGAAACCGGCATCCAGGGCCAAACCGTATCCCTGTCCCTGAGCGCTTCCGGGTTCCCCGAAACCGCCGGGTTTACCCTGGTCGAATGCACGGGTGATTATGATACACTGCTGAACGATGCCATTGCCGGTGCGGGCGGGGAAGGCCTGCAGGAAGCCGTTACGGGAATCATCTGCCTGCAGTTCTCCGCGGAATAACAAAAAGGCGGCCCGGAGGCCGCCGTATCAGGAACGGATGCAGGTTTAGCCGCTGCCCGCGGACGCGGGCGCTTGAGGACATGGATCCTGATCCGGGATTACGGGATGGATTACAGGTACAGTTTCGCCTGCATCTCGGGGCTCAGGTTGTAGGGATTGCCGGCATCGCAGCTGAACAGGAACTTGATGGCCCTGCGCAGGCGGCTTTTGACGGCTTCCTTTTCCCGGATGTGTTCCCGGATGCGGTTCTTCACGATTTCCGTAGCTTCGATGGTGTTGTAGTTTCTTGCTGCTGTATTCGTCATGGCTGTTTCCTCCTGTTGATTCATTCAGTCGTTATTTTCTTTCGGGTGAAGCACCTCGTTTGGTGTCTTCACCTTTAAAACGCAGCCCGGAACGGGGCGGCGGTCTGGATACAGAATACATTTGGAAAAGTGAAAAATACGTGCGCTTATTTCTCCCAACCGGTCCTGTATTGCAGGCTTTCCCCGTGATATGCTTTGCTCACGGTGAGAGGTTCACCGGAATCGAAGAAAGGAGGGCACGAAAAATGCTCGGAATCCTGATTGGTGTGGTTGTCGTGGTGTATGTGGTAATTCCCGTACTGTTTGCGGTGTTTGCGGCGCTGGCCGCCGTGCTCTCCGGGATCGGTGTGATGTTCACCGCCGGAGCGCTGATCGGCGAAGGCATCCTGCCCGGCATCCTGATCGGTTATGTCCTGTACCGCGTGATTCAGAAGAATCGCCTGGCGGAAAGGGAGGCGGAATAAGAAATGGTGATTCCGGTCCCCCTGATCCGCAGGAATATCATCCTGAGGAAGCTGCAGCAGGCGCGCGCCTTCACCCCGGGTACGGCGGTGACCCTGCGGGAAGCCGGGGTGTTCAACCCGGACGGGCTCCCGCAGATCACGGAACGGATGGTCCGCCGCGGATGGATCCTGCGGACCGCCGACGGAAGGTACTACCTGGCCTGACAGCAAAAAACAAAGCGGACTGCCGGAAAACCGGCAGTCTTTTTCATTGGGCGGATCCGCCCCGGCGCGATTGAATTCACGCCGGATTGTGGTATCATGATACCGGGCGGGCCCTGCGGGAGAAGAAGGGGCTTTGCCGCCGGACGGAGGCAGCTATGGCAGACAACCATGCCGGGATCGGAAAAAAGAAGGAATCCATTTTCCTGAGTGAGATTTTCATGGGGGCAGTTTGCCTCCTTTTTGCTGTGGCGGGGCTGGCCACCCTGGTCCTGTGCGTCCGGCAGGGGGACTCCTTTGCCGCCTTCGGGCTGGTGGTCAAGCTGGTGACGGCGGTCGCCATGTACCGGGCGTTCCGGTTCTTCAAATGGGACGTGGCAAAGGGGCTCATGGGCGGCGTGCTGTTCTGCATCATGTACCATGAGGCCTATCTGGTCCTGGTCCGGCTGCTGGGGGAACAGGACATGGACAGGTACCTGGTCGCGGGCGTGGCGGGAAGCCTGTACCTGGCCGGGGCCGGCATGGCCTTCCTGATGACGGTCATCATTACGGTCAATCATTTCTTTATCAATTATTCCACCCGCGGCAGCCTGAAGAACATGATCCTGAACCGCATCGCCCTCCTGTTCAAGCTGGCGGTGTACATCCTGCTCTTTGCCGCCAACAGCAGCCTGGATTTCCAGGCGGCCGAGCTGTGGAAAAACGGTATGCAGTATATGACAGACCTGCTCCTGCTGCTCCTGCTGGTCAGCGTGGAATCCCAGTTTGATTCCTTCAACGCGCTGCGCGAGGATCTGCGGAGGGACAAGCGCGCGGGGAGGGCCGGAAAATGAGTATTCGGGAACGCCTTTCCGGAATCTGGCTGATCTCCATGACCCTGCTGTCCCTGTTTGCCCTGACGGTCTTTTATGTCGCGCAGATGTGGATGGACATCCTGGTGATCCGCATGGCCTACCTGGCGCTCGCGGCGCTGCAGGTCACGACCCTCATCATTTACCTGTGGGGTCCCGAAAAGCTGTCCTTCCGGCCGCTGAAGATCCTGTACCGCGTGATGTCTTTATCTTCCGTGTTCGTCATCCCGGCTTTTGTGTTCATCTTCTCGGGGCTTCTTTCCCAGTACCACGCTGTGATCCCGGACCGGATCGACGCCTCCGCGATGGCGGCGGAGGAGCTCCTCCCGGGGGAGCATACCCGGGTGTATGACACCGGGTCGGTCTATGTGATCTTCCCGGAGTATACACAGGTGGAGCACGTCAGCGGGAAGCGGCCTTCGCAGGCGGACGGGACGATCACCTGGTGCAGCGGGGCGGCCTTCCAGCATGCCGTCCGCCTCGGCTTTACCCATGAAAACATCGACGGGGACCACGCGGACAGCGGCGTCTTCCATGAAAGCCCGTACAACAAGGACAGCTTTGCCGCTTTTGTCTTCGCGGACGGGAAGTACGCCTTTGAGTTCGACCGGCCTTCCGAAGCCATCCGGGCGGCGGCGGAGGCGGGCGGAAGCGGATTCATGCAGTTCGGCCTGATCCGGGACGGGAAGACCGTCATGACGGTGGACCGGCTCCGGGTCCGCTGCTACCGGGTGCTGGCGGAGCTGAACGGGAACCTGTGCGTCATCGATTCCGTCCGCATGACGCATTTTGAGGACTTCATGGAGGAGCTGCTGCGGCTGGGCGTGACCAACGCCGTGTATATGGACATGGGCGCCGGCTGGAATTATTCCTGGCTCCGGGACGCGGCGGGCCGCGTAATCACCCTCTTCGGGCTGCCGGTTCCCTGGTCCCACAACTGGGTCGTCTTCCGGACCGCGGGGAACTGACCCTGCGGCGCGGCGGGACGCCCCGCATTCGTTTACAGGGAAGGAAAAGGATGATATACTCAACGCCAGTAAAGCAAAGGAAGGTTTTCGGGAAATGGTGACGTCGAAATGTCCCAACTGCAACGCGCCCCTCGTCTGGCAGAAGGACCGGAAGGTATACCGGTGCGAATACTGCGGGGCGGAACTCCGCGACGAAACGGCGCCGCAGGAAGCCGCGGAGCAGAAGGTCATCCATGAGGTGCGCCACGAATACCATGTCGTCAGCGAACCCGCCGGGACGACGCCGGTACGGCAGGCCGCGGAGGAGCGGAAAAAGAACCCCGGCTGCCTGCGGGCGTTCCTGGCCGTGCTGGGCATCGGCTGCGGCATGTTCGGCGCTGCCGGCTTCGGTATCGGCGAACCGGTGCTGGGCATTTTCATGATCGGCGCCGGGATCTGGATGCTGGTCATCGCCGGAAGGCGGAAATAAAACAGAAAAGGAACCGGCCTGCTGATCATCAGCAGGCCGGTTTTTCGCGGTCATTTTTTTCCGTTCCCGAGCCATTTGCGGATCCGGGCGGTCATGCGGGTCGGCGCGTCTCCGTATTTCCAGAGCTCCGACTGCGGGGTGCTCATTTCCATCTGCTCGGCTTTGGCCCAGGACGGGACCTGCGGATGCATCATCTTCATCTGAATCGCTCCTTCCTCCGTCAGCCCCGCGGGAATCTCCCGGGGGGAAACTCACATTTTATATTCCGCTGCGTTGATTGACACGTTGTCGTCCGGGTTTCCGGGGGCTTCGCCTGCGGCTTCCTCCCCGTCCTGCCCGGCGGTCCGGATCATCGCCGCGTCTTCGGCGACCAGGTTCACCGCCTCTTCCTGTTCCTTCGTGCAGACCACCAGGGCGCAGTCCGAGATCCGCAGCTTTTCCAGGATGACCTGCGGGCTCAGGTCTTCGGAGATCAGGACCTTCGCGCAGTCCTCGATCCGTACGCCCTTCGGGTATTTCTCCAGCACCGCCGTGCCGACGCGGACTGACGGCCGGCCGGAAAGGATCCCCACCTCGGGATCCAGGATCTTCACGGAGCGGCAGACGCACCGGATCTCCCCGAAGGCGTCCTCCAGGTCCTTCCGGAGGGTAACCTCCCCTTCCGCGTACAGGTATTCCAGGGAGGAAAGCGCTTCGCCGTCCCGGATGGAAACATCCCCGGAGACATACAGCTTCGTTCCGTACCGCCGGACCGTCCCTGCCGTCAGGTCCAGGCCGCCGCCGAGGCGGACCGTGCCGTCCGGGACGCGGACGATCTGCGTTTCCTCATCAAAGCGGGAGACCAGCGCCGCGAGGAGGCTCTCCGCCGCGACGATCTTCCGGCCGGTGAAGCGGAGGTCCTTTTCCAGGAGCTTTCCGGGATCCAGCGCGGGATCCAGGAAGAAGAGTGTGCCGGGGCAGTAATACAGGCTGCCGGCGGCGCGGGCCGCGAACAGGTCGTCCACCTCAGTATCGCCCTTCAGGAGGGTCGCGCCGTCCGGGTAGTACTCCGTGCTTCCGTTGACGGAGAGCTCCGGGACGCGGCCCCGGTACCCTTCGGGCATCAGGAGCCTGCCGTTCACCAGGATCCGGTAGTAGCTCTTTACGGCCTCCAGGCTGCCGTCCCCGACGGTCAGCCGGCCGTTGACGATCAGGAAGATGCCGGTGCCGTCGTCCCCCGGGCCGATCGCGGCCTTCCCGTTGAGGATCTTTACGGAGACCTCCTGTCCGTCCGGGACCTCCAGGACCATGGCGGTATTCAGCCGGACGGGATACCGGTTCATGAGTTCCTTCGCCCGCGGGCTGGTGATCAGGATCCCGGCGTTGACCTGGACGCTGTCAAACCCGGCGAGGCTCTCCTCGGTGACTTCCCGGGCGTCGCAGATGCCGGCGTTGATCATTTTGTTCTTCATGGGTGTTTCCCTCCGTTATTCTTTCTGTTTGTCCTTCAGGATCCGCCGGGCCCGGTTCAGCGCGGCGCGCACGCCCGACGGGGTCATTCCGTATTCCTCCGCAAGCTCCTGGGAGGTCCAGCCCTCAAAGTAGCGCCGGATAAAAAGCAGGGACAGGTCCGGGGGAAGGGCCGACAGCAGCATGGCCGTCTCCGGCACCGAGAAGCCGCCGTCCGTTTCCGCCTCCGGCTGCGGCAGGTGCCGCTGCCGGACCGCCTTCCTGCGGCAGCTGTCGTAAAACAGGTTCCTTGCCACCCGGTAAAGCCAGGCCCGCCGTTCCTTTTCCCCCAGTTCCTCCAGGAGGTCGAGGCTGGAGAGTGCCCTGGTGAAGGTCTCCTGCAGCAGATCTTCGGCATCGCCGGCATTTCCGCATATGCTGCGGCAGTACTTCAGCAGTTCCGCCCGATACACGGTATACAGCTCTGTAATCATGGCACCCTCCTTTCCGCGGGCTTTCACCTGTATAACGTATGAAAACCCCGAAGTGTTTTCAGGATACAGGAAAAAATTTTTGTATCAGTTTTTATTAATTCACTGCCAGTCGTCCCCGGGGCTGCGTATGAACAGGTGCAAGGAGCAAAACAGCCCTCGCACCAGATAAAAAAGGTACGGTTGATATGAAAGGGGAATGAAAATGGAAAATATCAAAAGTCCTTTATCTGAACAAATCAATTGAGCAATTTGGAAGTGGATTTAAACGTATTGACAGTCTTTGCAAAGACGCTCATGTTAAATACACATACGAATCCGGAAAGATTGGTTTTAAATTTATCCTTTTCAGAAGATCTGATGAAAAAAATGTCACTGTAAATGTCCCTCAAAATGTCACTGTAAACAAAACAGAACAAGCTGTATTTGCGCTTCTGCGTGAACATCCGGAATATACCCGGGATGAACTGGCTGAGAAAACATCAAAAACTGTTCGCACAATTCAAAGAACCGTCGATTCTTTACGGGAAAAAGGACTTATAGAAAGAATCGGAAGTGATAAAACCGGTCAGTGGAAAATCATAGAGCAAGAGGTGCAGTAATGACTCATGTTCAGTTTTACGATCACGTTAACGATCTTTGAGGGGGAATTCAATGTTTTACCATGCTTCTTCAGTAGCAGGAATTTCTCAACTGGAGCCGAGAATATCCAATCATGGCATCCCGTTGATCTACTTCTCTAAAAAACGTGAAAACGTTCTGGTTTATCTGAGTAATGCTATTGAGAAGTACTGTAGGGAAACCGGTTTCTCATATGAAGGCCAATGGCAGAAATGGGGACCTTACGGTTTCACCAAGGACGGTCGCCTGCGTCTTGAGGAGTATTATCAGAACGCACTCGAAAGCACCTACAAAGGCGTTTCCGGATATATCTATTGTGCAGAGAACATCACTGATTCCGGGTTTGAGGTCGAAATTCCGGATGCAGCGACAAGCAGCATTTCTGTTCCGGTATCCGGAGTAGAATATGTTCCAGATGCCTATGATGCTATTCTTCGGGCTGAAAAAGACGGCTTGATCACCATCCAGCATTATGAAGAAATGACTGACAAAATGCGGGAATGGAATATCCGGACGATCCGGGAGGAATATGACACAGCAGAGAATCATCCGGAATACAGGCATTTTCTGCGCGGCAATTTCCGGGATATACTGGAGAATGGATTATGAACATTGCAGTGATAACCTTTCGGCAGTGGGCCTCGTGGATGCACACCCTTTTGCACACCCGTGTGCAAAAGGGTGTGCGTCCGGATGGACTGCCTTCCGAAGACTTGCCGGAAGATCCGAAAGCCTTTATATTTCAACGTTTCCGAGGCGATGCTGATTCATCTTGGCAATATGGACACCTTACGGACGTGTCAGAGCACATCGTTCACATCGATGGGGCAAACGAGAGAAGCGTCAGCCCGGTGGGCTGTCCTGCGAAGCAGGAAGCGACTCGAGTTTGTTAGCGCGAAAGGGAAAACGGAGCCCGCTCCAAGGGCTCCGGACGACCATTGAGCGAACGGACGTTGGTTCGAGTCCAACTGTCACCACCACTCAGAGAAGCTTGAGAAATCAAGCTTCTCTTTCTTTTTACCCTCGCCCGGGGGTACTCATTTGCTGTACACAAAATTCGGTGTGGGCAAGGTGACGGTTCACCTAATATCCCAAACCTTCGATGTAAACGAAATCGCTGGTCGATGTAAACAAGGTGCCGGAAAATGGAAAAAACGTCACCGAAGTGAACGCGCCAGGTTTATGTCTGATCAACCGGTTATGATTCCTTCCGCTTGCAGCCTTGTTGTATACAGTGGTCTCAGCCACCCGGGCTGCTGCTCAATTTCGTCCTTCAGACGTTCCAGCCGACGTTTCCCGACACGCCGATCCAGAATAGCAAGCATCCGGATGATCGGGTTGTCACTGGCAATGGAAGAAGCAATGGCCTGACTGCGGTATTCCTGGAGGGCATCACTGAATTCCCAGTCAGTGTATTCTTCTCTTGCAAGAAAGGGAACACGTTCCACATGGTCAATACACTCAATCTCAAAGCCTTGCTGAGTCAGCATCTTCCAGGCATATGCGGATCCGAACTTCTTGACCGGTCTGCTGTCCAGAAGAACTGTGAAAACAGCACTTGATCCCCCAAAAGCCGGGTACCAGGTGAAATCATAGGATACACGTCCACGCAAGGCCTCACAGAGCATGTCCTTCTCCAGGTATTTCTTCATACCCTTCCACGAGCTTTCTGCCAGGCCTTTACTACCGTGGTGCTTTGAGACGTTGGGACTGTTGTATTCTGTCATTCTGCATGCACCTCTCACACTACAGCTCCACTGTAATCAATATACATCAGATTTCAGCCTTTCATGTACAGCTGGTAAGTAAAACATCTTTGATTTTCTTTTTTGCTTCATCTGTAAAATAGTGGTGACCGCAGTCTGTTAATATATGGGTACTATTTGTCTTATGGGCATCAGCGATGGCAACAGAATGAGGGCTGACAATTTCATCATGATCTGCAAAGAAATACTTTACAGAGACGTATTCCGGTTCGCCTATATAACGGATCAGATGCTGTTTTATGTCCTTCAACAAGTATCCTGAGGATATCAGATAGAGAGTTAACTCAAAAGCTTCCGATTTTCTGAATCATCAGGATCCTGACAAAATGAAGTTATAAAAGAGTATAACCTCTGAATCCACGCACAGAATAATATGAATCTGCCCCGTTATGAAACGTGAATACAGTCCCGTAACGCCTTTCGCAGAAAAGGGCTCCGCCCTGTTTTCTGATCTCTGCCGGGGTACTGATCCAGGATGAAGTTTTTAAGTCGAAGTCGCCAAGGGCTTGCAGCCTGTAATAGAGTTCTTCTGTCAACAGCAAAACTCCGATCTCCTGAGCCTTCTTTTCAGCGCTCCCAATGGGCGGATTTTTCGTCCGCTTTTGGAAAGCTTCATCATCATAGCACAGACTTCTTCGCCCGGAAGGTGACTCTTTTGCGCAGTCGCAAAAAATCAGTTTCCCTGTTTCTTTATCAAAACCAATGGTATCCGGCTCACCGCCGCTTTCTTCCATCTTCCGCAAAACTTCCATGACGTCTGGCTTTTCACGCAGACGATTCTCCACATCAGCCCATTGCAGCTCCGGATGGAGATTCATATTGCCCTGAAACCTGTTCTTCAGTATTTCCAGCATTGCTGATTGTCTCCTCTCTCTTCGGCAGTTTCTCATGGTTAAGATGATTCTGAGTTTGTCGGCTATTGGTATCTTCTAATCCTGTAATTTCTTGCCCATATCAATCCGCATGTTATGTTCCTCAGGTCCACGGTTTGAATAGGCATACCTGTCGAATCCGATGATCTGAAAACCGTTCTTTTTGTAAAAAGAGATCGCTTTGAAGTTATAACTCTGCGTTTCAAGCACGGCCATTCTGGCCCCGCTCCTGACCGCTTCATTCAGGATGGTTTCTATCAGTTTTGTACCCACCCCGTTCCTGCGGTCAGCACTGTCAAACACACAGATGTTGGCGATGGTGTATCTGTTGTTCCACTTCTCCAGGAAGCCTTCCACAAACCCCAGGAGCCTGTCTCCCTCAAAAGCGCCGTAGGCGACCGGATGGTCCAGCCAGTCCTGCAGCATATCATCGTTGATGGACATCCTGAGGGGCTCATCAGACATGATCCATCTGATATCAAAGCCGTCTCCTTCGGGCTCAATGGACAGGAACCTGTCGGAGAGAATCTCCGCTTGGTATTTCCGTCCTTTATACTTCTCGTAGTCCAGCTTTTTGATAAACATTCTTACCCTCACAATTATCCCGTATATCACATGGGAATGGTCAGGAATATCAAAAGATATTTTGGCAAGCCCATACTGGTTACCGATCCCAATTTTAACATATCCTCTGGATTTTTAGCAGACAATTTTTGCCGCTGGCATTCATCAACAGAAGAACGCCAGCGGCATTCCGTCATACTATATGTTGCATAGCCATCATAATTTATATACACGGTGGCATGGTTCAATCGGCAGGACAAACTGGTCGAGACTGCAGCAAAGCTGATTTATGCTGGTTACATTGCTTGCATGATCGGAATCCCGTTCTGCCTGATTTTGAAGCAATTCTGTTGACGATCTATCATTCTTCTGATAAGCTTTTGTGGGATATCCCACTTTATAATGTGTGGGCAACTCAACAATGAAGAATTGCGGAGGGATAAGCATGGAATCAGCAATCCGTGAATATGATGCCAAGCTGGATTCTAAAAAGAGGCTGACCCTGAGGGAAGCCGGATATGAATACTACCATGTTTCTGTGCTTCCGGATCAGAGGATCGTGTTGGAGCCGCGGGTACTGACAATTCCTTTTGAAGTATCCGCCAATACGCTGAAGATGATGGACAGCTCTGTTGACAACATGAAAAAAGGAAAGGTTTCGCCTGCCCTTGATCTGTCCGAATTTGAGGAGTAAAAGATGCTTGAGATCCACAGTGGGAACGGACTTATAGAGTTGATAAAAGAATCCTAACCGGGAGTTGCATGCAGGAAGGGAGAGTGATGCAGATGCACCGTCAAATGCGCTACTATATCGCTGTAGTGGAAACAAACAGCTTCTTCGAGGCGGGTGAAATCTGCCATATCTCCCAGTCCGCCATCTCCCAGCAGATCAAGGCGCTTGAGGAAGAACTGCAGGTACAGCTGCTGGAGCGGCACGGCCGGAAGTTCACAGTCACGCCTGCGGGCCGGTATTTCTACGAGCAAGCAAAGAAACAGGTGCAGGCCCTGGACAGTGCTGTCCGGGAGGTACGGCGCATTGCCAGCGGTGAGTATCAACGGCTTCGGGTGGGCGTATTAAACGGATTCAGCGCCAGGATCATCCAGAAGACGGTCCGGAGCTTCACAGCCTCGCATCCCCACGTGCGGCTGTCCCTGACCACCGGCACCCACGAACAACTGTTCCATCCTGTCAACGAGGGCTCCCTGGACATGGTGATCAACGACCAGTGGCGGGCGCTGTCAGATCAGTTTATCAATGAGGAGCTGATGGAGCAGCCGCTCTTCGCTCTGCTCCGTCAGGATGACCCGCTGGCAGCAGCCGGACGGGTGACGATGTATGATATGCAGGATAGGCTGTGCATCCTGGTGACTTCGCCGGAGCAACGGGAGAATGAAGCATCCCACTGGCGTGACGTGATGGGACTGCAGTCCAGCTTTCTCTTTACGGAAAACGTGGAAGAAGCCCGGATGAACGCTGCCGCCGGGATCGGCTTTTATCCCTGCGACGCCGATATGTCGACAGATGGCGGCACCACGCTCCTGCCGCTGTATCGTGGCGAAGTGCCCTTGACCCGGAAGATTTTTGCCTTCTGGCCGGAGAGCAGCGACTCCTCCCTGCAATGGGAGTTCGCGGAAGCGCTTCGACAGAACATCAAATAAGTTTTTCTTATCAAAACGTGCGGAAATCCGAATTGATTCCGCGCGTTTTTCTTTTTAGAATACAGGTGCAGTGTGAAAAGAGCGCTGCTGTGACATGAAGAAGATAAACATCAGAAAGGTGGACTTGTGATATGGCAAACCTGATCGTGTACTACTCCCGCAAGGGACAGAACTACTGGAACGGCAGCGTCGTGGATCTGGCGAAGGGCAACACCGAACGGGTGGCGGAGTTCGTGCAGAAGGCTGTCGGCGGCGATCTGTTTGAGATCGAGACCGTCCGGGAATACAGCAAGGATTATATGGTCTGCATCGAGGAAGCCAAGGCTGAGCTGCGGGAAGGCGCAAGGCCCGAACTCAAGAAGTACCCGGAATCCATCGATCAGTACGACACCATCTTTGTGGGGTATCCCAACTGGTGGGGCACGATGCCAATGTGCGTGTACACCTTCCTTGAGCGCTTTGACCTGACCGGCAAGAAGATCGTGCCCTTCTGCACCAACGAGGGCAGCGGTATGGGCGGCAGCGAGCGGGAGCTCAGGAAGATCTGCAAGGGCGCGACGGTGGCAGCCGGTCTTTCCATCCACGGCGCGGAAGCTGCGCAGAGCGAAAGCAAAGTCGCGGCTTGGGCGAAGAACCAATGACCGCCGGTGGCGGAAATCTCATTGGTTCTGAGCTCAATCGAAACAAGCGGTCTCCACAGTGTGGAGCCGCGCCGATTGAGATTGCGGAACAAAGAAAAATGTCTGACCGGGAAAAATGCCAGGCGGCTTATCAGGAAATGTACCGCGCCATGATCGCAAAGGACATCCCGGCGCTCTCCGCCGTACTGGATGATTCCTTTGTGCTGGTGCACATGACAGGCATGCGTCAGCCCAAAGCAGCTTTTCTGAAAGCGGTAGCGAACGGCACCCTGAACTATTCCTCCGCCGAGCATGACAGCATGGATGTGACCGTCCAGGGAAACACGGCGACGCTGATCGGCAAAAGCCGGGTTCACGCGGCGGTCTTTGGCGGCGGCTGGCATACCTGGCGGCTGGAACAGGACCTGCACCTGGTCAAAAAGGAGAACCGCTGGCTGATCACCCTTGCGGAGGCCAGTACATACTGACAGCATAGAACAAGACTTGAAGGAGTGCATGAATAATGAAAAAGCTGGTTTCCCTGCTGCTTGCCACGATACTGCTGTGCAGTGCCATTCCCGTCTTCGCAGAGGAAACGCCCGCCCATGTGCTGGTTGTCTATTTTTCCCGTACCGGTGAGAATTATAACGTAGGATTTATCCAGGAAGGCAATACCGCGAAAATGGCGAAGATCATTGCGGCCCAGACCGGAGCGGATCTGTTTGAGATCGTACCCGAGGTGCCCTACCCGGATGATTATGACAGCGTGCTGCCCATCGCAACGCAGGAGAAGAACGAGGATGCCCGCCCTGCTTACATCGGCGATGTAGAAAACTGGGAGCAGTATGACACGGTCTTCATCGGCTACCCCATCTGGTGGGCCGGTATGCCTTGCATTATGTATACTTTTCTGGAGAACCACGACTTTACCGGAAAAACCGTGATCCCCTTCAACACGCATGAAGGCAGCGGTCAGGCCGGCACGCAACAGGATCTGGAATGCCGTCTTCCCGGAATCACCGTATTGCAGGGTCTGGCCGTTCGCGGCAGCAAAGCTCAGAACGACGCAGAAGGCACTGGCGAGGACGTGGCCAATTGGCTGAAGGGCATTGGGCTTAGTAAATAAGAGGAGGAATGGCACATGATTCAGAATCCCTTTTTCCCGGAGATCCACGGCAACTTCGGCTTTGGCTGCATGCGCCTGCCCATGAAGGACGGCAAGGTGAATTACGACGAATTCTGCCGCATGGCAGACGCTTTCATCGCCTCCGGGCTCAATTACTTCGACACGGCCCACGGCTATATCGGCGGACAGTCCGAAACCGCCATCCGGGACTGCGTGGCGAAACGCCATGACCGGAGCGAATTCCTGCTGACGGACAAGCTGACCACTCCCTACTTCAACAAGGAAGAGGACATCCGCCCCTTCTTTGAAAGCCAGCTGAGGGCCTGCGGCGTAGAGTATTTCGACTTCTATCTGATGCACGCCCAGGATCGGAACAACTATCAGAAGTACAAGCGCTGCCAGGCCTATGAGACGGCTCTGCAGCTGAAAGCGGAAGGCAAGCTTCGCCACTTCGGCATTTCCTTCCACGACAAGGCTGAAGTGCTGGACATGATCCTCACCGAGCACCCCGAGATCGAAATCGTGCAGATCCAGTTCAACTATGTGGACTACGAGGACGCCTCCGTGGAAAGCCGCAAGGTCTACGAGGTCTGCGAAAAGCACGGCAAGCCCGTGATCGTCATGGAGCCCGTGAAGGGCGGCAGTCTGGTGAACCTGCCTGCGGAGGCGGACAGAATCCTGCGCGGTCTGAACGGCGGCAGCAACGCCAGCTACGCCCTGCGCTTCGCCGCTTCCTTCCCGAACATGGCCATGGTGCTCTCCGGCATGAGCAATATGGAGCAGATGGAAGATAATCTCTCCGCCATGCGGGATTTCGTACCGCTGTCCGAGGCCGAGAAGGAAGCTGTGCAGAAGGTCTGTGATATCTTCCGCGGTCTCAACCTGGTGCCCTGCACCGGCTGCCGTTACTGCGTGGAGGAAAGCCAGTGCCCCAGGGGCATCCGTATTCCGGACATGTTCTCATCGCTGAATGCGCATGAAGCCTTCCACAACTGGAACACGGGCTATTATTACAACAACGTCATCACCGGCGAGGGTCACGGCAAAGCGTCTGCGTGTATCCGCTGCGGCAAGTGTGAAAAGGTCTGTCCGCAGCATCTGCCCATCCGGGAGCTGTTGAAGAAAGTCGCTGCGACCTTTGAGAAGTGAGGAAATGAACATGAGAAAGCAGGTTCAGCTGGGCCAAACCGGCATGAAGGTCTATCCTGTGGGTCTGGGCTGCATGGGTTTCAGCCATGCCAGCGGCGCGCCTACCGATCACGACACGGCCGTGCGCACCATCCGCGAAGCCTATGAGATGGGCTATGATTTCTTTGACACGGCAGAATGCTATACTGGCATCTATCCGAATGGCACAGTCTCCTATAACGAGGAACTGGTGGGCGAAGCGCTGAAGGACGTGCGGGACCAGGTGATCATCGCCACGAAGTGCGGCGTGACCCACGGCGGGGATCACCTGATCCTCGATTCCAGCCCCGCCAGGATTCGCTCCTCGGTGGAGGGCAGCCTGAAGAAGCTGGGCACCGACCACATCGACCTGTATTACCAGCACCGCATCGACCCCAAGGTGGAGCCGGAGACCGTGGCGGAGACCATGGGAAAGCTGATTCACGAGGGAAGGATTCTGGCCTGGGGCATCTCTGAGACCACGGAGGAGTATCTTCGGCGGGCACACGCGGTCGCGCCCATCACTGCCATCGAGAACCGCTATTCCATGATGGCCCGCTGGCACGAGAGTATTTTCCCGGTCTGCGAGGAGCTGGGCATCACCTATGTAGCCTTCTCGCCCATGGCCAACGGCTTCTTGACCGGCAAGTACGATGCCCACACGAAGTTTGAGGGCAAGGAGGACTTCCGTACCCGGATGCCCCAGTATACGGAAGAGGGCTACGCTAAAGCGAAGGGCCTGCTGGAGCTGCTGAACCGGCTGGCGCAGGAGAAGAACGCCACCTCCGCCCAGATTTCTCTGGCCTGGATGATCTGCAAGAAGCCGTATATCATCCCGATTCCCGGAAGCCGCAAGCCGGAGCGCCTGCGGGAAAACCTGGCTGCTGGAGAAATCACCCTCACTGCAGCGGAGATCGCCGATATCGACAGCCGTCTGGATGGCATGGAGTTTGATGTGTTCGGCGGTCACAGTGGGAAATAAGATCTGCCAGAAAAGAGGAAAAAAACATGATGAAGGAAGTAATGCTTGTCACCGGTGCGGGTCAGATCAGCATGGCCATCGCCCGCCGGATCGGTTTCGGGAAGAAGATCATCCTGGGCGACAAGAGGATCGAGAATGCTAACGCCATCGCAAAGATCATGAATGAGGCGGGCTATGACGTAGTGCCTTTTGAGATGGATTTATCCAGCCGGGAAAGCATCCTGGCCATCATCGCCGAAGCGCAGAAGTACGGCGAGATCAAGTATCTGGTGAACGGTGCGGGCGTGTCACCCAGTCAGGCTCCCATTGAAGCGATCCTGAAGGTTGACCTGTACGGCACTGCTGTGCTGCTGGAAGAGGTCGGCAAGGTCATCGCGGAGGGCGGCTGCGGCGTCACCATCTCCAGCCAGTCCGGCTGGCGCATGCCTCAGCTGACCGCTGAGCAGGATCGCCAGTTGGCTACCACGCCAACGGAAGAGCTGCTCACCCTGGAGATCCTTCAGCCGGAGAACATCCGCGACACCCTGCATGCATATCAGCTTGCCAAGCGCTGCAATGAAAAGCGCGTCATGGCAGAATGCATCAAATGGGGTCAGCGCGGCGCTCGGCTCAACGACATTGCCCCAGGTATCATCGTAACGCCCTTGGCCATTGATGAATTCAACGGCCCGCGCGGAGACTTCTACAAGAATATGTTTGCCAAGTGCCCTGCTGGACGTCCAGGTACAGCCGATGAGGTGGCCAATGTGGCAGAACTGCTCATGAGCGACAGAGGCGCGTTTATTACCGGTTCCACCTTCCTGGCGGACGGCGGTGCTACGGCCAGTTATTTCTATGGGCCACTGCAGCCCGAAAAATAACTGAACGGGTAGATCCAAGATCGGGATCTGTAAAGGATTCTGCACCCGGGTGCAAACAGGGTGCAAATCCCGTGAAACCCCTTATATGAATGGCTCTGGAGCCTGATTGGAAATTCATCTTCTTCTTGAACAAACGTAGCGGGTGCGGAGAGCACATCGTTCACATCGATGGGCAAACGAGAGAAGCGTCAGCCCGGTGGGCTGTCCTGCGAAGCAGGAAGCGACTCGGGTTTGTTAGCGCGAAAGGGAGAACGGAGCCCGTTCCAAGGGCTCCGGACGACCATTGAGCGAACGGACGTTGGTTCGAGTCCAACTGTCACCACCACACATCCGGTAGGCGTTCAAGTTCAACGCTTACCGGATTTTTTTGCGTACTCCTCAAGGGTACGCAGATCACCTGAAAACTGCGTATCCTTGGAGGCATTCGATGTCTCCTCCTTCAAAGCCGCTGGATTACCTTTCCGGCAAAAAAAACAGCAAAGAAGTCTAAATCAGACAAGCGGCTTGCTTGACAAGCGCAGGCTGCTTGTCTATAAAAAAGTAGACAACCGGAAAGCAGCATAATACATCATCCATCACCAGGAGAAGAAGACAGGTGAAGGAGGTTTGCATATGAAAAACGGATACTGGATCGCTGTTGCAGCCGCATCGCTGCTCATGACGCCCAAAGTTCAGCCGAGAAATCAAATGAAGCTGCCCTCGTTCCATGGCGTTGCGGAAGTACGGGCAAGCATTCCCGGGCGCATCCGGCTGTATATGCCCGCAGTCTCATTGAATCCGGACGCTGCCGCCCGGATGAAAAAACAGATGGAAGATACCGGCGCTGTGCATGAGGTAAGAATTAACCCTTCCACAGGAACTGTGCTGCTTCTGTATGATGAGACGCAGGTGGAAGCCGCTGTCGTTGAAGGCGCCGCAATCCGTCTGATGGGTCTGGATGAAGCGATTCAGCGGCAGCCTGTCAGCAAAATGGAAAAAAGCCTGCAAACGCTTTGGAACAGCATTAACCACGGCGTCATGGAAACAACAGGAGGCTGGATGGATGCACGCATGTTGGCCGGGGCGGCCCTCAGCATTGCGGCTGTTCGCAGCCTCATAATGAACGGAGCTGTACTGCCCGGGGGAATCACCCTGCTCTGGTGGGCTTCCAGTATTTTCAGCAGGGCCCGCCATGATTGACATTCGTGAAAGCCTCCTGAAATGCAACCTGAAGCCACGGGTGGAAAGCAGTCTGCCCGGGCGGCTGCGCCTGCTCTTTCCCCGGTATGCGCTGCTCCCGGATTCTGCCAGACCGTATCTCCACTATGTGGAGGATGTTCTGAAGCTCCTTCCCGGAGTCCGGACGGTACGGATAAACATCCGGATCGGCACGGTGCTTGTAATGTTCGACCAGACGGTCTGCACTGCCCGCCAGATTCTCCGATGGGTGGATATTGTGGTGGATACAGGCATCGAAATCGCACGGGAACTGGAAGACGCGGCGGCAAAGGACGAAAAGGATATCGCGTCCTTAGTACGGCAGAGGCTGGTACTTCGCCTGCCGCAGTGCCGTGAAAGCGAAAAAACAAAGAGAAGGTCGGAAACATGCTGAAACGGGAATCCATCAGGGACTGGATGAAAGCGCAGATTGCCCACAGCCTGCCGGGGCGCCTGCGTCTTGTTGTCCCCGGCCTGGAATTTATACAGGGAGAACGGCAGGACCTGGCGAAGGATCTGGCCGGAATTCCCGGCGTAAAACGTGTGCGGATCACCGTACCGACCGGCAGCGTTTTGCTGGAGTATGATTCCGGACGCATGGACGCCTCCGTCATGCTGGACCAGACGAATATGGTCATACAGAAATACGCTATGACCGTTTACCGCAACCGCCATACCGGCAAAACGGAAGAAAGCGCGGAGCTGTCCATGCCGGTCCGTACGCTGGGAAAACGGCTGGCTGTCAATGTCGGGGCGCTGACGCTCGGCAACTTCGTTTTTCAATCCACTCCCGCAACCGGTGTCCTGGGAAAACTATCCACCATCCAGGCACTGACCAGCCTCGGCCTGTCCCTTCCGATTGCCAGAAGCGCCATGGATGGTATCCGGAAAGATATGCGCCCGAACGCGGATTTCCTGACGGTCACGTCCATTGTCGCCAGCCTGCTGCTGGGGAATGCCAATTCCGCCCTGATGATTCTGGCTCTCTCCGATCTGGCGGAAATGATGACCGCCTATACGATCGAAAAAACGCGTTCCTCCATCAAGAAAATGCTTTCCGTGGAAGACGGAAACGTCTGGAAGGTAAACAGCGACGGCAGCCTGACCCGCTGTCCGATCTCCCAGGCGCGGCCGGGAGACATGATCGAAGTCCATACAGGAGAAAAGATTATGGTGGACGGCGTTGTTTCTTCCGGCTCCGCGGTCATCGATCAGAGCGCGATCACGGGTGAGTTTGTTCCGGCGGAACGGCATGAAAACGACCAGGTGTTCGCCGGAACAGTCGTGAAGAACGGCAACATCCGGATTCAGGCAGCCAAGGTCGGAGATCAGACGGTTGTCTCCCGGATTGTTGGCATGGTGGAAGCCAGCGAACTGAAGAAGGCCCCGATTCAGCGATATGCTGACCGTTTCTCCAATTATCTCGTCCCGCTGAACTTCCTGCTGAGCCTGACAGTCGGCCTGGTCACCAGAAGCCCGCAGAAAGCGCTGAAGATGCTGGTGATCGACTACTCCTGCGGGATCAAACTGTCGACAGCCACCGCGTTCTCCGCCGCGATCAACTCCGCGGTGAAACAGGGCATCCTGATCAAGGGCGGCGCGTATATTGAGCAGATGAGCGAAGCCAATACCGTTCTGCTGGACAAGACAGGGACCATTACCGAAGGGAAGCCCAAGGTTGTTTCCATGCAAATGCTGACAGACAGCATGGATGAAAAAGCAGCGATAGCCCTGGCTATGGCCGCGGAAGAAACAAGCAGCCATCCCCTTGCCGGAGCGATTCTGGCCTATGGGCTGGGAAAAGGCGTTGAGATTCCGGCTCACGACGAGGTCGTAACCGAAGTATCCCGGGGAAGCAAAACCGTTGTGGACGGACGGACAATTCGTGTCGGTAATCTGAAATACATGCTGGAAAATGGCGTACGTACTGAAATGCCGATTCCTGATCCCGGCAGCGCCATTGCGAATTACGTCGGGGTAGAAAGTGATATTGTCAGCGTCCTGTATGCCATGGACAGCCCCAGGGACAATGTCCGCAGGACAGTCAACAGTCTGCGCTATGACGGTGTCGGAGATATCGAGCTGCTGACCGGAGACATGGAGTCCCAGGCCCGGCTGGTCGCTGAACTGATCGGTGCGGACGGCTACCAGGCACAACTCCTTCCGGAACAGAAGGCGGAAGCGGTGCTGAAACTGCAAACCCGCGGGAACGGCGTGGTTATGGTTGGCGACGGGATTAATGACGCACCGGCGCTGGCCTACGCGGATGTCGGGATCTCCCTGGGGAGCAAATCGACGGATATCGCGATTGAAACCAGCGACGTGGTGATCAGCCGGGACGATCCGATGACGATTTTTGAAATGCGAAGGCTTTCCCGGGAAACCATGCGCATTGTCAAACAGAACTTTGCCATGGTGGTAGGCATCAATACGGTTGGACTGATTCTTGGCGCGTCAAGCAATATTTCCGTGATGATGAGCGCTCTGCTGCACAATTTGTCCACAATCCTTGTGGTGGGAAATTCGCTGAGATTGCTTTTCTTCCCGCCGATTGATTCCTGACGAACAGGAGGATGATTGCTTTGAGAAATGAAAAAGGGGCTCTGCACTTTGAGATCCTGCACGCGCTGCCCGGCCGGCTGCGGGTCGGGATTGAAAAGCCAATTGATTCAGAACAGATATTCCGGAATGTGGCAGGGGTACTTCGGTGCAGTTATAACCCGACTATCAGGACTCTGCTGATTGAATATAATCCTGACGCTGTCAGTGAGGACAATCTCATTGTCCGGCTTGCCGCTGTCTATGCGTGTGAAAAGAAAACAAAACTTCTCCACATCAAGCACTCGGAGGAAAAGGGGTTTTCAATAGGCCCTACGGGCGGAATGGCACTGGCCCTGATCGGCCTTGACGGTCTGCTGAAACTGACAGGTGCGCAGCTTTCAGGAGTCAGCGGCTGGTTTTCCACCGGCGCGACGCTGGCCGCGGTGGTGGAGCACGGATATCAGGAGCTGCAGACAAGGGGCAGCTTTGATCCGGAAGTGATGTCGATCATCTATCTGATCAACTCTATCGGCAAGACAAATACCTTCCAGGCCAGCCTGTTGGCATGGATCGTAACGTTCGGGCGGCACCTGGTCCCCAAAGCGCCCAGAGAACAGGTCTATCTGGTTCATCCGGACGGCCGTTCAGCCACGCTGATTCCCCTGAAGGACAAAAGGAACAGCGCGGAATTTGCCGGAAAGATGCTCCGGCGCGGAAGTGAGATTCTGGCAAAATAAAGCCCTTTCAGCGTGGATGCACGCTTGATAAGAAATGACACAACCAGCAAGGAGGTACAAATCATGTTAAGCGGAAACAATCTGGTAAAGGGAATCCTGATCGGCGTGGGCGTCAGCGCAGTTGGCTTCTATCTGTACAAGAAGAACGAAGAAAAGGTTGACAGTTTTCTGCGCAGCCGTGGTATGGATATCAAACCGCGCGGCTCAAATTATGAAACGATGTCCGTGGAGGAACTGATGCGGACCAAGGAAACGATCGAGGACCTGATCGCGGAAAAAGAAATGCAGGAGCAAAGCATCACCGTGGAAGCCGGTGAACCGGTCACTGCTGACGCATAACGCTCTTATCAGACCATCTGCAAACCTCTGGCATCGGAACCTGTAAAATGAAAGCAGGCACTTTTCAGTGCCTGCTTTTATTTCAGATCGCAGACAAAGTGGCTTCAGCAAACAAATGCCGGAGCCATTTTGTTTTGAGTTCCAAACAAACTCCTCAACAACTGCAGAAAATGCCAAAGATAGCCGGAAAGAGAGAGATTTCCTCCCTTTATCAAATCCTGATAGCCGATATATAAAATACATCTTTTACGGAGAACAAAGTCAAGTGTATAATCATTTCTGTGTGAGAATACACAAATTCACGCACGATGGGAAGCATGCAAACCATGAACAAGGATCTGACGGAGGGAAAACCGTCCTCCGTATTATGGCGTTTCTGCCTGCCGCTGTTTGGCAGCATCATCTTTCAGCAGCTGTATAATATTGCTGACAGCTGGGTATCGGGAAAATTCATTGGGGAAGGTGCCCTGGCTGCCGTGGGCAACAGCTATGAGATCACGCTGATCTTCATCGCTTTCGCCTTCGGTTGCAATATGGGCTGCTCTGTGGTGGTGTCGCAGTTATTCGGCGCCAGGGATTATCGGCAGGTGAAAACCGCCGTTTCCACTGCCATGCTGCTGACGGGCGCGGTGTGCCTTGTGCTGATGACCGCAGGGCTGGTGGGCAGCCGCCGGCTTCTGACTCTGCTGAACACACCGCCAAACGCCATGGCGGATTCGGCGCTGTACCTGGATATTTACATTCTGGGCCTGCCCTTTATGTTCTTTTACAACGTGGCGACAGGGACGTTCGCAGCACTGGGGGATTCCCGCACGCCCTTTGTTTTTCTGGCGCTGTCCTCCACCGCCAATATTGGGATGGACATCCTGTTTGTCACTGCTTTTGGCATGGGCGTGGCCGGCGTGGCCTGGGCCACCTTCATCTGCCAGGGGATCAGCTGCGCGCTGGCTATGATCGTCGTGCTCAGGCGGATGTCGGCGCTGTCGCCAGGGAAGGGCAAAGCGCCGCTGTTTTCTGCCGTGCTGCTCAAAAAGATCATTGCCATCGCCGTGCCCAGCACCCTGCAGCAGAGCTTCATCTCCTTGGGCAACCTGGTGATCCAGGGCGTGATCAACGGCTTTGGAACAGGCGTGATGGCGGGGTATTCCGCCGGGGTGAAGCTGAATAACCTGGTGATTACTTCCTTTACCACGCTGGCCAACGGCATTTCCAATTACACCGCGCAGAACATCGGCGCGGGCAAAAGGGAGCGTGTGCGGCAAGGCTTGCGGTCGGGGCTGAAAATGGTGTGGCTGCTGTGCGTTCCTTTCTGTTTGCTCTATTTCTTTGCGGGAGAGGCGCTGGTACGGTTCTTCATGGATGATCCGACGGAGCAGGCCTTACGAACCGGCATCGTTTTTTTGCGCATTCTGTCGCCCTTCTATTTCGTGGTTTCCGCCAAGCTGGCGGCGGATGGCGTGCTGCGCGGAGCGGGCATGATGCGGCAGTTTATGACGGCCACCTTTACCGACCTGATCCTGCGGGTGATGCTGGCGATCCTGCTTTCCCGCACGGCGCTGCAGTCCACGGGGATCTGGTGCGCCTGGCCCATTGGCTGGGTGATCGCCACCGGCATGTCCCTGCTTTTTTACCGAAAAGCATTTGTATCTCTCCCGGGAAACACCGTTCCCGGCCGGGAACGTGTTGAATAAAGTGTGTACATCACTCTCTGGCGCAATCCTGCCAGGTGCGGAGAGCACATCGTTCACATCAGCGGGGGAACGGATCCCGGCGCCGCAGGCGGACGATGCCATCTCCTCCGGCCGCACGTATAAATATACGTCAGCGCCGGTCCGGGCGCTGAAAACCGGAAACAAAGCGCAAAGCACAGGAGGATGATGATCATGGGAAAGCACAACAGAGTTGAACTGAGCCCGGAAGAGCTGGAGGCAGTGAACGGCGCCGGCTTCCTGGATGACGCCTGGGAATTTGGCAAAGGCTTGTGGGAGAAAACCAAAAACGTCGTCAAAAAGCTGCAGAACTGGGGCTGATCCGGACCCTGCGGGGGAGGATGCCTGATCCCTGTTACCTGGCGTTCCCGACGAACGAGGCGATTTCCAGGATCACATCTTCCCGCACTTTTCCGTCCCGCGTATACACCGCGGAGCCTTCCGCCTTTTCCCCGGGAACAAAGGCATGGGTCAGTCCGGGAAAGGAAACCAGGTGCCAGTTTTCCCTGCCGTCGACAGCGGATTTCCAGATCCCGAAGTCTTCCGTCGTGACCTGGTAGTCTTCTTCTCCCTGCAGGAGCAGGACAGGTTCCGTGATTTCCCCTGCCGCCCCGAGGATGTCATACGCTGCCAGCCACTTCCAGTACGCGGAGTAAACGCCTGCGACCTGATCGTCCTCTGAAAGGGAATCCAGGTCCTGCAGTTTGTCCAGTTCGCTGAACAGCGCGTCCTTTTCAGCCTGCTGCTCCGCGCTGACCTCCGGCAGCAGCGAATACAGGAAATTGTACTGTTCCCGCATCAGCACGTCGAGCGGCCGGGGGGAAGCGGCCATCATGATATATCCGCGGGCCTTCACCGGCGCCTGCCGCAGTTCCCGGGCAATCGCGGGAACCGCGTTGCCGCCGAGGCTGTGGCCCAGTACAAAGATCCGGTCCGGATCAATCCTGTCCTGCCCGGCCAGCAGCTGCACGGCATTCACGGCGTCCTCAATGTATTCGTCCTGCAGCGTGATATCTTTTTTCGCGGCCAGTTCATTCCCGTATACATAGCTCCGCTTGTCAAAACGGTACACGGCGATCCCCTGTGCCGCCAGGCCTTCGGCGAGATCCCGGAAGGGCTTCAGGCTGCCGACCGTCTCATCCATGTCGCTGGGGCCTGATCCCTGCAGCAGGACCACCGCCGGGAAGGGGCCTTCACCCTTTGGCATGGCCAGGATCCCGGGCAGTTCTCCGTAAACCGGCACCGGGAGATTCAGTTCAATGCTTTCAAAGGCGTCAGGTTCGGCCTCCGCCTCTTCAGGCTTTCCGCTGTAGGCTCCTGTCTGGAGTCCCGCGATCATGCCGTCCTGGACAACGAGGACCAGGTCGACAGCCATGGCCGAAAAGACGCAGGGAATATAAAAGGCCCTGTATTTCTGTATTTCTCCTTCATAGGCGGGATGGATCTCCTCAACGGTACCGAGGGCCGCCATCTGTTTTGCCAGTCCGGCGATCCCGCCCAGCTGGGCAGCGGCGGCTTCCATCTGCGGGGACATTGCCCACAGGCCTTCCAGTTCCTCAGGATGCTCCCCGAGGAAAACGGCGATCCATTCGTCCGCGTCCGCGGGAGTTTCCATTTTCCGCTTTTCCTGTTCCGCGGCCGCTGTACAGACGGCGCACAGCGCCATCATCAGGGCCAGGAGAAGGGAAAGGCATTTCACGTATCTGTTCATCATCTGTCAGTCCTCCGTCCTGCTGCCTTCCGGGGTCAGCACTTTTTTCTGCCAGCTCTTTTTCCCGCATTCGGGGCATTTCATGTATCTCGTCCGTCCCACGTGCATGGCAAGGTTTACCTGCCGGTAGGCGGGAACATATCTGTGGCCGCAGACCCGGCATTCATAGTATCCGGCCTTCTGCTCAATGCCCACAGCGATAAAGGCGACGGTAAAGACCACCATGAAAGCGAGTACGATCAGCACAATCCGCAGCCAGTCCGGCAGCTCCGCGAACGAAGCGACAAACACCATGGCCAGTCCGGCAAGGATGGCGGGGAACGTAATCAGGTATTCCGTCCTGAGCAGCAGCCTGTTCTTTTCTTCAACCTCCCGTTTCATGGCCAGCAGGTTTTCCTCCGCCTGCCTGTCATATGCTTCCGGCATAATTCTTTCGCCCGACAGGAGTTCGTTGACATTGATATGAAGCAGCCCGCACAATTCCAGCATAATCCCGGAATCGGGAAGGGACCTTCCGGTCTCCCATTTGGATACCGCCCGGTCTGTGATGCCGAGCTTCTCGGCCAGGATGGCCTGGGTCATTCCCTGTTCCTTTCTGCAGGACGCGATGAACTGTCCGATTTTGATCTGATCCGTATCGGGCACCTCCTTTCGGCGTTTACCGTAACTCCCCGGAAGCGGAATGAACAGGAACCGGTGGTTGACAGGACCGGAACTTCCTGTTTTCCGGGTACTCAACCCATGGTTGGGCCGCTTTTTTTCATGGTGCTATTTTCTGATATAGCTCTGGTTCCGGCTGGTGGGTTTGTCCGGAATGCTCATGATAATCAGTGATCTTTCCAGGGCGGGAACCAGATACAGTTTGCGGAAGTTCTCCCGGGATTTCAGCTCCAGCTTCCGCATGAGCTGAGCACCTGTATAGGGGACGTCATATTCCATGACGCCCAGCAGGCGCTTTACGGTTTCCGGAAGATAGGCGTCTTCCCCGGAAACCTGTTCCAGCGCCCGGTCCAGTGTCAGATTGATCTTGTCCAGCATGAACTCAATAAACACGTTCGAGCTTCCGGAAGAATGGCACGCGGCAATCGCGTCATAATATTCCTGCTGGTATTCATGAATCCGGTTCTCAATCGGCAGGTACTGGAAGATGGGATTCCATTGCATCAGCAGGGCAGTCTGCCACAGACGGGCCATGCGGCCGTTCCCGTCCTCGAAGGGATGAATAAACACAAACTCATAATGAAAGACAGTTGAAAGAATCAGGGGATGCAGCATCTCCTTCGCTTCATTCATCCAGTTAAACAGGGATTGCATATGGTCGGGTACCAGCTCCGGAGGCGGCGCCATGAAGATACGCTTATTTCCCCTGAAGACACCTTCCCCGTGATCGCGGAATATTCCGGACTGCTGCACGGTCCGGCAGGTCATGATTCCGTGAAGCCGTTTCAGTTCTTCCAGTGAGAAAGGATCAAAACTGCCCAGCAGTTCATAGGCCTGATAAGCGTTTTTTACTTCCCGGATATCCTTTTCCGGGCCAATCACCGTTTTACCGTTGATCACGCTGCGAACCTCGTCGAGCGAAAGGGAATTCGCTTCGATCGCCACAGAGGACCAGACCGAACGGATCCGGTTATTTCTGCGCAGGTGGGGTTTCGTTTCAAAAGAACGGTAGTTGCTGATTTTACCGATCTTTTCAGCGATCTCAGCCACCTGTTTCATCATCTGAAGCGTTACCGTAAAAGGCGGTACATAGCGTTCCATGCAATTTCCTCGCTTTCAGGGCCATTATATCGGGTTTTGATAAACAATACAATAACTTGCCTGTTATCTTGCCCTGTATCTTGCGTGGCGAAAAAACAGGATCATTGCCGTTTTTGGCGTCCGGCGTTGTGGCTTTGTTACAGGATTTATTGATAGAACCACTATATCTTGTGGTTTTTGGTGTAAATATAGTGTCCTCCGATGAACAGATAACTTCCGGGATTCCTTGCAAACAGGAATTTGGGCGGACCGGAATCTGTCTGTCAAAAATAGTGTTCCATCAAACGATCAACCCATTCAGGAACAGATGCATCTTTCTTATCATATACCGGATAATACGGCTTAATATCTAAAACGGGAGTGCCATCTATGGCATCAAGTCCCTTTACAACTATTCTGTCTTCTGAAACATCTGTTACTTCAACAGATGTCATCCCAATCTGGTTTGGTCTGTCTTTGCCTCTTTGAGAAAAAATACCTGTTAATGGCATATCATCCCTGTTCTGTGGTCTCCTTTGAAGATGCTTCACTTTATCATACTTTGCCTTATCAAGATAATACAAAATAATTACATGAGAAAAATCCTCCAACCCTTTTAACCCTGATATAAAGTTTTTCTCTAACACGATGGAAGAATTGTCATCACCCCAGGCAACATCTTTTTTATCTTTTACTTCATTTTGGACATAGCCAATTGGTTCCATCACTATTTGCATGTTGGACACCTCCTGCTTTTCCGGCGGAAAATGATCGCCTCCGGCACTGATCAGCGGAAAAGCGCCGGAGGCATTTTGTTCACATTACATCCATTTTTTCTTCCTGAACCAGATGAGGCAGAATACCACGATGAGGACGGAGACAACCAGGACCGCCGGATAGCTCCAGCGCCATTCCAGCTCCGGCATGTAGCGGAAGTTCATGCCGTACCACCCGGCGATCAGGGTCAGGGGCAGGAAGATGGAGGTGATGACCGTCAGCACGGTCATGATCCGGTTCTGCCGCTCATCCAGGTGCGACTGGATCAGGTCCCGCAGCTGGGTCACGTATTCCCGCTGGCCGGTGACGGTATCCTGCAGGCGGATCACCCGCTCGGTGAACATATGGAAATAGCGCAGGTTTTCGTCCCGGAAGAAGCCGTTCTCGTTTTCCTCCAGCTCCTGGGCCAGGTCGATGAGCTGCTCATAGTGGACGCGCAGGTCCAGCAGGTTGCCCCGGATGTCGTTCAGCTCCGCGGGATAGCTGTCCACTTCGCCCCGGAGGATGGCCTCCTCCAGCCGGTTCAGCCGGTGCTCCGACTTCTCCAGCAGCGACAGGTCCTGCCCGATGGTGGTTTCCAGCAGGTCGTACAGGAAGCGCTCCAGGCTGGGGAGCCGCCATTTCTTCGTGCGGCAGATGGACTGCACCAGCTCTTCGGCATAGCCGCTGCCGTCCACCAGGACGATCCCCTTCTCGTCCAGGGCGAAGGAGAACGAGCGGCACGGCCCGCCGATCTGCGCGCGGTCGGGAATGCAGAAGGATCCGGTGAGGGAATCCTGGTTGACCACCGCCTTCGTCTCGCGGGGCGGGGCGGTTTCCATGTCCATGTCGATGAGCATATCGAAGCTTTCCCTGCGCTGCTGCCACTCCTCCGGGGTCAGCACCGCGACGTACTGCGCGCCGCCGGAGGCGAGGTCCTCCGGTTTGCAGGGGGTCAGGGATTCCCTGATCAGGTAATACATGATGATCACGCTTTCCGTATATGGTTCCGGGTCCCGGCGGGACCGCCCGGGCTTGTATGTCTGGGGCTTCATCATATCAGAGCCGCCCGGTCCTGTCAAAGAAAAAGCCGCCGTCCGGAGACGGCGGTTTACCGGGAACGGGCCGGCCGGGGATCCCCCGGGACCGGTCACGCGGTCTGCATCTTCCAGCTCGCGGCTTCCTCCCGGAGCTGGATGAAATGGCTGTACTTTTTGTTGCCCTTCAGCAGCTCCTCATGCGTGCCGCAGGCGATCTTCCCGCCGTCGAGGACCACGATCTGGTCGGCGTTCCGGATCGTCTTGAGCCGGTGGGCGATCATGATGACGGTCTTGTTCGCGGTCAGGGCGTCAAAGGCGGCGATGAGCTTGTCCTCATTCTCGGGGTCCACGTTGGCCGTGGCCTCGTCCAGGATGATGATCGGCGCGTCCTTGAGGATGGCCCGGGCGATGGAGATCCGCTGCTTCTCGCCGCCGGACAGCGTGGCGCCGCCTTCGCCGATCACGGTATTATACCCGTCGGGGAGGGACATAATGAAGTCATGGCAGCAGGCCTTTTTGGCCGCGGCGACCACGGCCTCGTGGCTGGCGTCCTTCATGCCGAATTTGATGTTGTTCTCGATCGTATCCGCGAAGAGGTATACATTCTGGAAGACCACGCTGATGCGGGACATCAGGCTTTCCAGCGTGTAGTCCCGGACATCCCGTCCGCCGATGGAGATCTTTCCCTTGTTCACGTCCCAGAACCGCGCGATGAGCATGGCCAGGGTGGTCTTGCCCGCGCCGGAGGAACCGACAAAGGCCGTCATGGTTTTTTCGGGGATCTTCAGGCTGACATCCTTCAGGACTTCATTGTCGCCGTAGGAGAAGGAGACATGGTCGATGGAGATCCCGTAGTTCTTGGGATCGATTTCCTTTCCGTCCTCGTCCATGACCGGCATGAGGTTGATCTTCTCCGCTTCCTCGATGGAGCTGGTGATCACCCGCAGGGTGGTCAGCCCCGCGCCGGTCTGCTCGATATCACTGAATACCTGGAAGGAGATGATGACCGCCATCAGGGCGGGGGTGATCGTCATGGCGCCGGAGATGAAGAGCGCCACCGCCGCCGCCAGGAGCAGGGCCTTGAAGGCGCCGAGGACGACGCCCTGGACCTCCCCGTAGGGGATGAACAGCCGCTCCATGGCCATATTACTGTCCCGGTTGTCGTCGATCGCCTTTTTCAGGGCCTCGTCGCCCTTGCCGGTCAGGTTGAAGGATTTGATGACGCTCATGCCCTGCAGGCTCTCCAGCACTTTGGAGACCAGGGCCGCCTCATTGCGCTGCCGCACGGGGGAGAGCGCCCGGCTCTTCTTTTCCATGGACGACGTGATGAGCATATAGATCGTCATGCCGGCGAGCTCGATCAGGCCCAGCCGTCCGTCGAAGCACAGGACGCAGATCAGGAACACGAGCGCGTTCATCAGGCCGCTGACGATGAGCACCAGGACATTCGCGCCCTGGTTCTCCACGACATCCAGGACGGTGGTCGTGGTGCCGGTGACCCGGTCGAGCCGGCTGTCGTTGAAATACCCCATGGGGACCTTCTTCAGGCGCTCGGCGATGTCGAGCCGCTTCCAGGCGCTCATGAAGTAGCCGGCGTGGACGGCCTGGCCGTCCGCCGCCATCTTCAGGATGAACTGGCCCAGGACGCTGACGCCCAGGCAGATGAGCGCCGTCCAGGCGGGCGTCATGGACGAATCGCCCTGTTCAAAGGCCTGCAGGATGAACCAGATCGCCGCCATCCGGAACATGGAGAACAGCGATTTGATAAATGAAAGGAGGATCGCCCGGTAAATCTTCTTCCTTTCCTGTCCGGAAAAGTCAATAATCTTACGGATTGCTTCCAGCATTATGCCGCACCTCCTTCACTGATGTGGGCCTCCCACATGGACCGGTACAGCGCGCTCTTTTCGAGGAGCCCGCCGTGGGTTCCCGTGCACTCGACGGTCCCGCCGTTGACGACCACGATCTGGTCGGCATCCGTGACCGTGGACAGCCGGTGCGCGATGATGATCACCGTCTTGTCCTTCATGAGCCGGGTGAGGGCCCGCTGGATGACGGCTTCATTCTCCGGATCGATATACGCCGTCGCCTCGTCCAGGATGACGACCGGCGCGTCCTTCAGCATGGCCCGGGCAATGGCGATGCGCTGGCGCTCGCCGCCCGACAGGCGGGCGCCGCCGCTGCCCACCCGGGTTTCATAGCCGTCCGGCAAAGCGGAAATGAATTCGTCGCAGCCGGAGGCCCGGGCGGCTTCCATGACCTCCTCATCGGACGCGGACGTCCTGCCCATGCGGATATTGTTCATGATCGTATCATCGAACAGCCAGTTGTCCTGGGACACATACGCCACCTGGTCATACAGCTGCTCCAGGGGGATGGACCGCAGGTCCTTTCCGTCCATCCGGACGGAACCGTCCTTCACGTCCCAGAATCCCCCGATGAGCTTCGCGATCGTCGACTTGCCGCTGCCGGACGGACCGACGAGGGCCGTAAAGCTCTTCTCCGGGATCCGGAGATTCACATGGTGCAGGACTTCCTCCCCTTCGTGGTAGGAATAATTCACATCCCGGAACTCGATGTCATGCGACGCGAGCGTCACCGGCGCGGAGGCGTGCTCCTGTTCCTCCCCGGCCAGCAGCCGGTCCACCGTGGCCACGGTGGTCGCCACCTTGGCGGAGGAATCCGTAAACTGCACCGCGGCCAGGATCGGCCCGACGATGCACATGGACAGCATGATGGACGTCATGAAGACATCCGCCGAAATGCTGCCGGCGGTATACATCGCCCAGCCGACGGGCAGCACCGTCAGCAGCGTGCACGGCGCGATGGTATAGCACAGGGCCTGGTATACTTCCGTTTTTTTCATCCACCAGCAATAGAAGGAAGCGTTCGCGAGGACCTTGTCCATGAACTTCTGAAAGGACGACCGGCTCTGGCTGTACGCCTTGATGACCTCGATGCCGTGGACATATTCCACGATGCCCGCGTTCATGTCCTGGGTGATCTCCACGGACTTTTTGTAGTCCGCGGCATAGGTGGCGGCGATGAACCCGAAGAACGCCAGGCCCACCGGCACGGAGATGAGGCAGATGAGGCCCATCCGCCAGTCGATGACCATCAGGTAGACCCACACGGCCAGCGCCCCGATGATGTTCGAGGTCAGCTCCGGGATCATATGGGCGACCGGGCGCTCCATCCGTTCCACCTCATCGACGACGATCTGCTTGAGCGTGCCGCTGGACGTGTCGATGATCGTCCCCAGCGGCATCTTCGGCAGCTTGGCGAAGATCTGTTTGCGGATCTCCGCCAGCAGGGAAAAGGTCGCCCGGTGGCTGACGCTCAGCCCCATGGCATAGAAAAGGCTCTTCAGGGCAAAGCCCGCGAAAGCCGCGATGACGTACGGAATGTAAAAGCTCCATTCCCGGTTCCCGGCGATCATGCCCGAAATGATCTTCGCCGCGGAAACAAACGGCACGATGCCGGACACGACGCCGAGGACCGCCAGGATGACGGATCCCAGCAGTCTGCCGTGCTCAGGCTTCGCGATCTGCCAGATCCTGGCCATGGGGTTTGACTTCTGTTCTTTCAAGAAAAACCACCTCCATAAGTTAGATTTAACTAACTGATATTGATTCAAAAACGCCTTTCCCGGACAGCCTGGAGAAAAGGCGTTTGTATCCGAAACCTCAGTACCCGAAAAACTCCTGCCACGCTTTGGAGAAGACCCGGTCCAGGGTCTCCGCGTAATGCAGGGCCTCCTCCCGGGTGAGGCCGTGCTCCACGGTCTGGAACACCGCGTTGACATTCGTCGTGACCAGCAGGTGGAACTCCCGTTCATCGAAATCCCGGAGCTTTACCCCCTGCTTCTTCAGCAGCTCCATGAAGGCGAGCGTCGTCCGCTCCTCCAGCACCGCCAGGTCATGCAGGAACCCTTCATACTTGGTCCCCTGCGATCCGCAGACCACCAGGCGGAACGCGTCCAGGTGGTCATAGATGTACCCGACGGCCATCCTCGCGTCCCGGCCGGTCTCCCAGATCTCCGTGCCGCCGGCTTCGATCACCTGCTCCTGGCTGCCGGCTTCCTGCCGGAACAGGTCCACCAGTCCCCGGCAGGCGGGTTCCACCAGCGCGGAGAACATCTCCTCCTTGCCGGCAAAATGCTTGTACAGCCCGGAGGCGCTCATCCCCGCCTCCTGCGCGATGCGCCGCATGGAGGCGTCCGCAAACCCGTACGCCAGGAATTCCTTCCAGGCCGCCGCGATGATCTTCCCGTGATTCTCCGTCTTGTCAACGGGCATCCTATCACCTCCAAGAGAGAACACTGTTCGCTGACGAACGTGAGAATACACCGTTCGCTCTCGTTTGTCAACCCCGTCCCGCCGGAAAAAACCGGGAGAACAGGGAAAAAACAAGGGCTGCTTGACAACAGTTATACACTGTTATATACTGTTTATCGCTGAATCAGCACAAGGGAGGGCCGGCCGGATGAACCTGATCATTGATTCCTATTCCATGATCCCCATCTATGAACAGATCGTTGCCTCGATCAAGCATATGATCCTGTCCGGGGAACTGGCGGAGAACGAACCGCTGCCCTCTGTCCGGGTCCTCTCGAGGGACCTGAAGATCAGCGCGCTGACGGTGAAGAAGGCGTACGACGCGCTGGAGGAGGAAGGACTGACGGTGACCGTGCACGGGAAGGGGACGTTTGTGTGCGCCCCGAACCTGGGCCTGGTCCGGGAGGAACAGCGAAGGGAACTGGAAAAGGACCTGGAGGCGGTTGCCGCAAAAGCAAAGCTCTACGGAGTAAGCCGGGAGGAGCTGACCGGCATGCTTGAGATCATCCTGGAGGAATAATCATTTATGCTGAAACTGACAAACCTGACAAAGAAATACGGGGATTTTACCCTGGACTGCACGCTGGAGGTCAAGCCGGGGACCGTCACCGGGTTCATCGGGGCGAACGGCGCCGGGAAGACCACCACGTTCAAGGCCCTGCTGGGCCTGGTCGCCCCGGACGGCGGGGAGATCGAGATCTTCGGAAACCGCCGGAAGGCGCTGACCGCGGAGGACCGCCGGCGGATGGGTACGGTGCTGGCGGAAACCGGCTTCAGCGGGGAACTGCGGATCCGGCAGATCGCCCGGATCCTGAAGGCGATGTACCCGGAGTTTGACGAGGCCCTGTTCCGGGAAAAGGCAAAGGAGCTTTCCCTGCCGGAGGATAAGCAGACGAAGGAGTTTTCCACCGGCATGAAGGCGAAGCTGAAGGTCCTGTGCGCGATCTGCCACAAGGCGGAGCTGCTGGTCCTCGACGAGCCGACGGCCGGCCTGGACGTGCTGGCGCGGGACCAGATCCTGGACCTCCTGCGGGCGTACATTGAGGAGGACGAAAACCGCTCGATCCTGATCAGTTCCCATATCTCCGGGGACCTGGAGCAGCTGTGCGACGATTTTTACATGATCCATAACGGCCGGATCCTCTGCCACGAGGAGACGGACCGGCTGCTGAGCGACTACGCCGTGCTGAAGGTCAGCAACGAAGACTATGAAGCCCTGGACAAGAGCTACCTCCTGCGCAGGCAGAAGGAAGCCTACGGCTGGCGGGTGCTCACGGACCAGAAGCGCTATTACGCGGAGAACTGCCCCGGCATGGTGATCGAACGGATCACGATGGACGAATTCATCATGATGATGCTGAAAGGAGAGACGCTATGAAAGGCCTGATGATCAAGGACTTCTGCCTGCTGGGAAACCAGAAGAAGATCCTGCCCGTCTACCTGCTGCTGATGGTCTGGTTTACCATCATGCACAGCGACGGGTTCGCGTTTCCCTTCCTGACGATGATGGCCTCGATCCTGACCGTGGGGACGATCAGCTACGACGAGATCGACCATAGCCAGGGATACCTGTTCACGCTGCCGGTGGAACGCAAAACCTACGTACAGGGGAAATTCATCCTGGGCTGGATCGTGGTGGCCGTCTCCATCCTGCTGGCCGCGGCCTGCAGCCTGGTGCGCGCGCTGGTCAGCCCCGGGGCGTCCCTGGAGGACCTGGGCACGACAGCCCTCCTGTCCGCCGTCGCCGGCGCGGCGATGCTGGCCGTGATGATCCCGATCCGGATCCGCTTCACCGGGGACCAGGGCCGGATCGTCCTGTTCGCGGCGTTCGGCGTGGTCGCCCTGGCGGCGGTCCTGCTCACCAAGGTCCTGCCCGGAGCGCAGGCGCAGGTGACGGAAGCCCTGGCCGGGATGGGCATGACCGCCGTCCTGCTGCTGGCGGCGGCTGCGGCCTGCGTCCTGACGGTCGCGGGCTGGCTGCTTGGCATCCGCTTTATGAAAAAGAAGGAATTCTGAGAAAAAAACGGAAAAACAAACCGGGGCCGTCATGCGGAAGGCATGACGGCCCTTGTTTCATTGATTTCCCCGCGCCGGATTCCTGCCGGCAGTCCGGGAAGCAGCCAAAACAATTCCGGCGCCCGGCTGCGTCTGTATGGATGGAACACGGAATAAATCAGAAGGAAACCGTCTGTCCCGCGGGGACATGGACCTCCTTCTCCCCGCAGGCGAACCACAGGTCGCTGGCCGTGGGATTGACGCAGAGCGTCATGGCCGTATTGAACCGCAGGCGGCTGTACGCCTCGCAGTAATCGTACACCTCGATGTTCGTCGCGTACCAGATATCCGGTTTCCCGCTGATCTTTTCGGCAAACTCCTCGATGACGTTCCAGTTGTCGCAGGCCTCGAATTCGTAGCTGTGTCCCCAGAGGTAGAAGAACATGGGATCCCACCAGCCCCGGGTATTGACGAACCGATCCGCGAGCTCCATGAGCTTCGGGTCGTTATGGTGGCAGGTGGCGGGCAGCCGGAGCCAGTCCTGCGGCAGGTGGAAATCACGGGTGCTGTTTACGGTCCGCGCGTAGCAGATGCCGCAGTCCTTCAGCACCGAGACGCTCCGGTCGTCGTACGCGCCGTAGGGATACGCGAATCCCCGGACCACCGTCCCGAAGATCCCTTCGAGTTCCTTCCGGTCCCGGAGCACTTCCTCCGCCGCGAGGTTGGCCGGCAGGCCGACCAGCGAGGCATGCGTATACGCGTGGGCCGCGATCTCCCAGCTGCTCTTCGCGTAGACTGCCTTCAGCCGCTCCAGCGGCATCCGGCGGTGGATCGTCCCCGGCGCGTAGGCGACATCCTCCGGCGGGAAGCACCCGCTGTTGATGTTGAACGTCCCCTTCAGGCCGTATTTTTCAGCAATTTCAATCAGCTTCTCATCCTGCTCGACCCCGTCGTCGTAGCTCAGGGTCAGCGCCTTGGGCAGCCCTCCCGGGAAACGCATGATCAGATTCGCCATAACCGGTTCTCCCCCTGTATTGTTTTTTCGCTTTTCACGGATCCACGCCATTATACAATACAACCGGAAAAATATACATCAGTATCTTGCGGAACAGATCCTTTATCCTGGGGCCCGCGGATGATACAATCAACCCATCAGATGAAGAACCCCGGGAAAAGAAAAGGAACGGAAGGGAGGAACGGAACAGGATGCAGATGATCGGAACCTTTATCCTGCTGGCGGACGGCCTGGTGGTGATCAATGGGATCAACGGCCATACGACGGAATTCCTGACGCCGCTCTTTTTCCTCTCCGCCGCGATCGGCATCCTGCTGATCTGGGCCGGTCACCGGCTCCACAGGGATGACAACGGGAACAGCTTTTTCTTCTCGCGGCACAGCGCGGCCCGCGCGGTGCAGCAGATCCGGAACCTTCGGGAGCAGGGACTCCCCGAAGAGGAATATGAGCGCCGGAAAAAAGAGCTCATGCGGAAGTACGGATTCAAAGACCCGGACCGGAAACAGAACGGCCGGGACGAATGATATGAAAGGATGACAGAACCATGTGGACGACGATCGGATGCCTGCTCCTGTTCGGGGATATGGTATGCGTGATCGCCCGCCTGATCCACGGCAGCACCGGATTTCTGACGCCGCTCTTTTTCCTGGTGGCGGCGGCCGGCGCCGTGATGCTGGCAATCGGAAGGAAGAAAGAAAAAGGGAGCGTCCTCCTCGCGCCGGCGGATATCAAGACCGGCCTGATGCGGGTGCAGCAGCTCCGGAGACAGGCGGATGCCGGCGAGATCTCCGAATGGGAATATGAACACCGGAAAGAGGAGATCATACGCAATTACGGACTCAAAGACGTCAACAAAGCCGAAAGGGAGCGGGAAGGATAACCGCTCCTTGAAGGGCCTGCCCCGGTCGGGTATAATGATCCCGTACCCCGAAAAACATCCCCCGAAAAGGAGGAAAAAAGCATGCAGGCAATCCGGTGCGAACTGTGCGGCAGTCCGTATGTGATCGGGAAAGACGGCTTCCTGGTCTGCCGGAACTGCGGAGCAAAAACCCCCGTGGAAGAAGCGGAAACGCAGATAAGCGACGGAAAGGCCGGCACCCCCGAAACGGCGGAGAACCTGTTCACCCTGGCCCGCAGGGCTTTCCAGACAAGGAACTATGCCGACGCGGAGAGATACTATACCATGATCCTCCCGGAGGCCCCGGACAACGTGGAAGCCTGCTTCTTCAAAGAAATCAGTAAAGCGATGGCCATCGGCCCGGCGGACAGCCGGGGCGAATTCCCGTCCGCCTACCTGAACGGCATCCGGACGGTCTTCGTCCTGTATAAAAAGAACGGAACCAACGAAAAGGAAAAGGACCGGATCGACGCCCTGGCGGACTTCATCCTCGGCCATGCCCGGGAAATGGAGCAGGAAAGCAAAAAAGCCGGAAACGAGCAAGCCAAAAAAGCCGGCACCCCCGGCCTGGCCCCGATCCACACCATGAACAACCTGACCGCCGTCTACGCGGGCCTGGAAAAGGAACTGAAGGCAAACCTCCCGGACCGTCCGGAAACGATCAAAAAGGTAAAGAAAGCCTACGCCAACTTCCTCCGGAGGAAGAACAACAAAATCCCGGAAACAAAATAAAGAAGCACCGCGGCAAAGCTGAACCTGTCAAGCTAAAGTAGACAGAAGAAAATCAAAGAAAGCCCAGTTCGGACTTGTACTGAACTGGGCTTTTGTAACCCAGCGCAGCATGGAGTCGGTTATTGTTGAAATAGAAAACATACT